>Ga0182018_10000405_pt1 | contig 56752 bp, 53 predicted proteins | sample 812P2MmetaG_FD_120490 | JGI IMG/M metagenome (GOLD analysis project Ga0182018, IMG submission 120490) | Permafrost microbial communities from Stordalen Mire, Sweden - 812P2M metaG | ecosystem: Environmental > Terrestrial > Soil > Wetlands > Permafrost | place: Sweden: Stordalen | collected... | reverse complement strand
TGGGAGCGCGCGATGAACGCGAGCGGTAGCCAGCGCGCGATGGGCGCGAGAGGCCACGGAGACGCGATGGGCGCGAGAGGCAGTGGTTTTTCGACCCTGTCCCCAGGTTTATTTATGCAGGCCTGCGATCCATCCTATAATTGAGCTTTGCCTGGCACTCTGAAAGAGAAGAACGTTCTGATTACCGGCGCGGGCCGCGGAATCGGCAAACGGCTGGCAATGGGGTTTGCCGAAGCCGGGGCGCGAGTGGGATTGCTCGCCCGCAGCAAGGCCGAACTCGACCTCGCCAAACTGGAAATCGATCAGGTGGGCGGCGAGGCTCTGCGGCTTCCCTCGGATGTGCGGGAACCGGACCAACTAGCCGCCGCGGTCGATCTCATGCATCGGAAATTCGGCGGACCCGACGTCCTGATTGCGGCCGCCGGGGTGTTGGGACCGATCGGACCGTTCCTCACTGCCAAGCCCAAAGCTTGGGAGGAGGCGATCGGGACCAACCTCATCGGCGTAACCAATGCGTGCCGCGCCGTGCTTCCGGGAATGATCGAACGGCGGAGCGGCAAAATCATCGTCATTGTGGGCGCGGGCGCCGCGCAATCGCGCCCGAATTTCAGCGCGTATGCGGCGTCGAAGGCGGCCGTGGTCCGTTTCACCGAGTGCCTGGCCGACGAGGTCCGCGACCACAACGTCCAGGTCAACTGCATGGCTCCGGGCGATGCGTATACGCACATGACCGATGAGATCCTGAGCGCCGGCGAAGAACGCGCGGGCGCCAGGGAGTACGAAGAGGCCACGCAGGTACGCATCACCGGAGGCCTGTCCCCCGAAAAACAGGTTCAGCTCGCGTTGTTTCTGGCGTCCGAACGGTCCAACCACATCAGCGGCAGACTTCTGCACGTGAGCGACGATTGGAAGCGGCTGGAGATGGACAACATGAGGCCGGAACTATACACGCTGCGGCGCTTACAGAAGATCTAGCCCGGCGGTTCTCCTTCAGCGCGAGAGGATCTTGTTGACGGCCTTAGCCAGTTGCCGGAACTCCTCGTGAGAGGGCGAGCCGGCGGCGTATTCTCCGATCGTGAGACCGCTGGCGACGGCTTCCGCCACGGCGATCCGCTGGCTGATGGCCGGCAGCACTTTCTTCCCCATCTTCTCCAAGGAGGACGCGAGCCCGCGCCCCAGGTTCGTGTTCCTCAGAACCTTGGAGGGGACGAACCGGATCCGCGGTTTCTTGGAACGCCGGGCGGCGCGCGCGTGAAGCGCCAGCGACAACGCTTCCTTCAAAGCAAACAGGTCGAGCGGGGACGGCCCGCAGGGCAGCAGCGCCAGATCGGCAAGCAGCAGGGCCTGGGCAGTGGTCTCGGGCATGCCGGGAGGGGTATCGATCAGAACCAGGTCCGCGGCCTTTTGAGCGGCCCGCGTCCGGACCTTCAGTTCATTCGGGTCGCCGAGTTTGACGGCTTGGACGCAGGTTGCCAGAAGGCCCTTGCCCTGAGCGGCCCATTCCACCAGACTGTGCTGCGGATCGGCATCCAGCAGAACCACGGTATACCCCATGGAGACGAACTCTCCCGCCAGGTTGCCGGCAATGGTCGACTTGCCGATGCCGCCTTTTCGTCCTGCCACCGCGATGATGGCCATAGCACTTTATAGGATACCCGGAAGCCTGCCGCCCGGAGGGGGCTACGTTACCGGTCCGGGGTTGAACGGAGCCAGAGCGTTGCCGAGGCCCCAATGCTCCGACCACGTCCGGGCGCCGGAGGCAACCGCCAGAATGGCGCGAAAAATGTCCCAGCCAACGTCCTCGATGGACGCCTGGCCGGTCGCAATGCGGCCGGCGTCGATATCGATCAGGTCGTGCCACTTCTCCGCCAGCGCGGTTCGCGAGGAGACCTTGATCACCGGAACCAGTGCGAGCCCGTAAGGGCTGCCTTCGCCGGTCGTAAATACGTGCAGGTTCATGGAGGCGAGCTGCTGGGTTCCGCAGATGAAATCGCTGGCCGGCGTGGCGGCGAAGACCAGACCCTTGGCCGTGACCTTCTCGCCGTGAGTGGCCACCGCTCGAATCGCCGTGCTGCCCGATTTCGCGATGCTTCCGAGAGACTTCTCGACGATGTTGGCCAGGCCGCCGCGCTTATTGCCGGGAGTCGTATTGTCGCTCCGGTCGGCCCGTCCGCCCGCCAGGTACTCGTCATACCACTGCATCTCGCGGATCAGCGCCCGCGCCACCTCGGGAGTGGCGGCGCGCGGGGTCAGCAGATGGATGGCGTCGCGCACTTCGGTGACCTCGGAGAACATCACGGTGGCGCCGGCGCGGACCAGCAGGTCGGCGGCATAGCCCACGGCCGGGTTGCACGTGACTCCGGAAAACGCGTCGCTGCCGCCGCATTGCAGGCCCACCACCAGGTCGGCTGCGGAACACGTTTCGCGCCGGCGGCCGTTGAGCCGCGCCAACCGGATTTCCGCGGCCGCCATCAGGGCCGCCACGATTTCGGCGAATCCATGCTCGTCCTGCAGGCGGATCACGTTGGGGTCGCCGAGCATCGGAAGTTCGTTGCCGAATAGCCGCGCGGGCTGCAGCTTTTCGCAACCGAGCGATACCACCAGCGGCGCCCCGGCCAGGTTGGCGTGCAGCGAAATGTGCTTCAAGGTGCGGATGGGAATCCGCGCGCCGGGAGCGTCAATGGCCACTCCGCACCCGTACGAGTGCGTGATGGCGACCACATCGTCGACGTTGGGGAAGCGCGGCAGGAGTTCGGCCTTGATGCGGCGCACGGCGTAATCGACCGTCGGCGCAACGCACTGCACGGTGGTGGCGAAGCCCAGGATGTTGCGGGTCCCGACGCTTCCATCGGAGTTCCGATAGCCCTCGAAGGTATGGCCGGTGAGGGCAGCGGGCGGCGGCGGCACCGCGGTCGAAAGCGGTAAACGATCGAGCGCGGGCGCCGCCGGCATATCGAGATAGTCTTCGCGAACCCAGGACCCAGCGGCGATCGGCCGGTTGGCGTACCCGATCGTATGTCCATAGCGCGTCACGGGACTGCCGGTCGCGATGTCGCTGAGAGCCACCTTATGCGCCTGCGGGATGGTCTCGCGAGCGGAGAGTCCGCCGGGCAGGATGGCGCCTTCCGCGACCCCATCGGGATGTACGATGATGGCCACGTTGTCGCTGGGGTTCACGCGAATGTACATATTCCGATTCTATCGGCGATCGGGAAGGAGGAGCATAATAATAGAAAGAGAGCGTAATTACCTGTATGAACGAAACCATAGTTCTGGAAGGCAGCACGCACCCGCGGCCGGAAGCCGCCATCCACGACACCTTCTGCGAGTTGGCCCGGAATCTGGCCGCGGAGGCTCGCGTGACGTTCCGCTATGTTGCCGGCGAGCGCGCCGGCGTCTCCGGTGAACCGTTCGTCCTGTGCATCAACCCCGAGGACCTGGCGAATTACCTGGGAGTGCGCGGATTCGCGCTGATCAGCGACACTGGGGACTCCGGGTGTTACCGGGTCGCGGTCGCGCGGCGGTGCGCGGACCGGACGCCGTGCTGCAAGATCAGCGTGTCGAGCGCCAGTTTTCCGGGGCCGAAGATCAGGATCAGCAATGACGCAAACAGGTAGGTGTACGGAGCGGCGGCGTAAAACTTGCCGGGGTCGGAGAAGATGGAGAAGAACGCTGCCCGGTCGCCCGTCACAAACGCCACCAGCATGTTGCCGGTGAGCAGCAGCGCGATCGGCCGCGATCCCAAGCCCAGGGCCAACAGGACGCCACCCACCAATTCAAGCCCGGCGACGAATGAAGCATTGATTCCCGGAGCGGGGATTCCAAGCTGGGTGAAATACTGCGTGACGCCGTCCAGATGGTGCAGTTTGCCCCATCCGTCCTGCGCGAATTGCCAGCCCCAATAGAGACGCACGGCCAGCAGGAAGGGCGATTGCAGCCATGTCGCCGCGCGCTCCAACAGGCCGTACAGCCGTTCGACGGTCTCACGCATTCTCACCCTCCCGCGGTACGCACAACCATCCCAGCTCCGACCAGGCGGTGAACCACTTCTCGATCTTCGGACCCGGCTCGCCGCTTGAGACCTCCAGCGCCTCGCCGATGGATTTTCCGGCCCGCAACGCTTCGAGCACCAGGAACTCCGCATGCTCAAGCCGCCGGTAGTAGACCGAGCAATCCTTGCGATGGACCGCCAGGTAAACGGGCTCGGACCGGGTACGGCGGAAGCGGCGGGCAAACGACCGGCGCTTGTAACCGCCCACGGCGTTACTGGCCACGCCGTGTTCCTCGGAGGCCTCGATGCGAAAATCGTCCACGGGATAGCGCAGCGCGAGCAACGCGATGTGGGGTTGCAGCGCCAGTTTCAGATCGGGTCCCGGTTCCAGCAGATCCTCCGGACCCAGCGGTTTGCCCTCGGGGCCGTCGTATGCCTCGATATGCGCCCACTCCAGGCGCGCCATATCGACGGCCAGCGCGGGGACCGGACCGGCGAATTCGGGATGGGACTGCAGCCATCCGGAAAGCCGCGACCCCACGTTGCGCATGGTGTACGATTGCGACGGGCATTCGGTCAGGTAAGTCCGGGCCAACCGGTGGAACGCGCGCGCGCCCAACACCGCGACCAGGCCGGGAAAATCGTCATAGAGCCCGTCGAGAATGCGGAACCAGTAGCTCTTGCTGTAGATTTCCAGGCGTTCGAGAGCCGTCAGGCGGTCGTTTGGCTTGATCAGCGCAGAGGCTTCCGCGCTCATCGTCTTGCCGTCGACGGTCCGCCGGGCCAGCGAATCCGAGCCGGTCAGCGGACTCATGATGGCGGCGGCCACGCGCGATTGCAACTCCGCCAGGGTCATCCGGACCTGGGTCGTCGGGACCTGGGTCATCCGGACGAGGCTCATCGGGACGCCACCGTGGAGGGAGCGGGGAGGAATTGTTCCGCCTTGCGCGCCTCGGCATGCACCTCATCGAAAGAGGGAATCCGGTCATCCCACTCAAGCAAGGTGGCCGTCGAACCCAGGCGGCGAATGGCCCGGTCATAGAGGCGCCAGACCGGGTCGATGACCGGGTGGTCGTGGGTATCCAGGATGTAGCGTTCGAACTTCGAATGCCCCGCGATGTGGATCTGCGCCACGCGTTCGGCGGGCACCGCGTCGAGATATTCGCGCGGGTCGAAACGGTGATTCCGCGAGGAGACGTAGATGTTGTTGACGTCCAGAAGAATGCCGCAATCGGCGCGCTCCACCACTTCGTTGAGGAACTCCCACTCGGTCATTTCCGACACGTGGAATTCGGCGTAGCTGCTCACGTTCTCAACGGCGATGGGCACTTCCAGGAAGTCGCGGGCTTCGCGGATCTTGCGCGCGGTCACTTCCGCCGCTTCGAACGTATATGGCATGGGCAGCAGATCGTGGGTGTAACGGCCATCGACGCTGCCCCAGCAGAGATGGTCGGTGAGCCATGGCGTCCTGGTGCGCTGTACCAGGCGCTTGAGGCGGCGCAGGTGCTCGCGGTTCAGAGGTTCGGCCGATCCGAAGTACATGGACACGCCGTGCTGAACCACGCGGTACTGCTCCAGGATCCGGTCGAGCATGACGAGGGGCCGGCCGCCATCCACCATGAAATTCTCGGAGATGATCTCAAACCAGTCCACTGCCGGCTTGTGAGCGAAGATGTGCCCGTAATGAGGGATGCGAAGACCGATGCCGATCCCGTAGTCTGTATAGCCGTTGAACCGGTTGGCGGGCATGGGGGATTTGGAAAAATGCGAAATCGGGGAGCGGACGCCGGCGCCGTCCCCGAGTTCGCGAATTGGGAAAACGGGGCCTTACGACTTCTTCTTGGAGCTGCCGTCGGTGGCGCAGCCACCCTTGCCGGAGCAGGAGTTCTTGCCCGCGCAGGCGTGCTTTTCCGTGACTTTTGCTGCATCGACCTTATTCTTCTTGGAACCGTCGGTCGCGCAGCCGCCTTTGCCGGAGCACGAATTCTTACCGGCGCACGCGTGCTTTTCCGGCTTGGCGGTATCGCTCTGCGCGCCCGGCGCGGCGCTGTTGGGGGCCGCATTGACGCGCGCCACGGTACCGCCGAGCAACCCTGTGAACGCGGCGGTTAGTACCAACGATCTCTTCGAAATCTTCATGGTTTCTTCTCCTTTGTGCTTTGAATGATCCCTGCCCAGTTACCTTCGCCGGTTGGTTTCCACCGGTTATGTCACACCAGTATACCGGAGACCACGGTTTACAAATGTTTCGCGATCCCGGCTGTAACACTGGGTATACGAAATGGAGGCGGACGTTGGATTGGAAAGCAAACAGTTTCCAGCAGACCGTTCACAGGCCTTACTGCTTCTTCCTGTCCGGCGTAATGATCGCCTTCCACAGGTCGGCTTCTTCCTCTTGAACGGGCGTGGACGCGGCGGCGAAATCGTTGGCCAGCAGGGAGACGGCGGACTTTTGTCCGGGGGCGATGGAGAGGAAGATCGCGGTTCCGGGCCAGGCGATACTGTTGCGCAGCGTCGCGCCCGTGACGCGGTCGAGCCGGATTACGGGCGTGCCGGGCTTGGGATTGCGGGTCTGGATTCCATCCAGATCCACCTGCTTGGAATCGCGGATCAGAAAGGGAATGCCGCTATCCGGGTTGATGCGCACGTTGTGCAACTCCAGGCCGACGGTGTTGAACGCGTGCAGGCCTTCCTTGGCGTTGGCTATGACATCCGTCAGCCGCAGACCTTCGACGGGCATTTCGGGAAGGCCCTCGATGCTGACCGCCAGCGGGCAGCGGTTGATGGTGACGTGGCTGATGGAGATATTGCGGAAGATTGGCGTCCGCTCCGATACCGGCTCCTCGGGCGCGCGAGTATAGTAGTTGGTCACTTCGATGGCTGGATTGTGCGAGTCCTCAATCACCCAGTTGTCGAAGCGGATGTTTTCCTCCACGCCGCCGCGGCCGCGGGTGCTCTTAATGCGGATACCGCGGTCGGTCCCCACGGAGACAATGTTGCTGGCCACCACGTTGCGAATGCCGCCGGAGGTTTCGCTGCCCAGCACCACGGCTCCATGGGCCCGGTGGATGGTGCAATTGGTAATGGCAACGTCCTCGGTGGGCCGGTTCACGCGCAGGCCGTCGGCGTCCTTGCCGGACTTCAGGCAGATGCCGTCGTCGCCGGTATCGAAATAGGAATCCGAGATGCGGACATGGCGGCAGGAATCCACGTCCACGCCATCGGTGTTGCCGCCGGGAAAGGTCTCCACCACCACGTCGCGGATGGTCACGTTCTCGCAGTACAAGGGGTGAATCGTCCACATGGGAGAGCCGACGATGTGAATGCCCTCAATACGCACGTTCTTGCTCTCCACGGGGCGGATGAAATCGGTGCGCAGCGACATCTCGGCGGAGGCGCGCATGACGGTGGGGATGGGCTCCTTCTTCTCCAGAAGGTTGAGCAGGTTCATCCAGGCGGTGCGATTGGCCGGTTCCGTTCGCATCATGGCGAGCCAGTCGGCGTTGCTGGCGGTCAAGGCGCCATGCCCTTCGATCGCGATATTTTCCAGCTTGTAACCGCCGATGTTGGCCACGGGCGCGCGGGTTTCCACGCCCTCGAACCGGCTGTGCTCCATCATGGGATATTCCTTGCGGTCGGCGACGAAGCGGATGGTGGCGCCGCTGTCGATGTGCAAAGTCATGTTACTGACCATCTCGATGGCGCCCGAAAGGTAGGTTCCCGCGGGGACCCAGACGGTGCCGCCGCCGGCTTTGGCGCAGGCCTGAATGGCGGCGCGGATGGCTGCCGTGCTGGAAGCCGACCCGTCGCGCTTGGCGCCGTAGTCCAGAATGTTGAAGACGGGGGAAGTCTGGGCGAATGCCGAAAGGCCGAGACACAACAGGGCTCCGGCTAGAACTGACTTGGTCATAGGGATATCGTATCCATATTTAGGGGCCGGCGCGCGCCCGGCGCCTCCCCGGCTGCGGCGACCACACGGAACCGTGAGCGTGAGCGAGCGGCCCGAGCGCGGGAATTACTCTTTCTTTTTCTTCTTCACCGGCGCCGCAGCCGGAGCCGCCGCCTTCGGTGGACTCTCCAAAGTCGCCCCCGCCGGCGGAACAAACGTGAACACCGAATCCGGCACCGCCTCATTGATGCTGACCTTGGTGAGCGCCGTGGTCCACACCCGCTCGGTCGCAAACACCGCCGGCGTGCGCCGCTGCCATTGCAGCACCAGGTACCGGCTCTTATCGATCCACAACAGCTCCGCCGTCGAATCGCGCTCGATTTCCACCACGTAACTCGGCGCCGCCGCGCCGTCCACCGTGACGCTGTCCTCCCGCACCACCCGCGCGCGCTTCACTCTCCCGGTGTCCGGCAGCCAGTACCCCATCGGTAACGGCCCCGCGCACACTGGCTCCTGCTCCCGCCGGGAATACTGGTTCGTCCGGCTGGAATAAGTCCATTCGTACTTGCCATCGGCTACCCTCATCACCGGGCCCAGCTCCCAGCGATTTTTCCCCTCCACCGCGGCATACCGTTCCCGCCGCTCGGTGCGCGACGCCGCCACGCCGGCAGTCTCCACCGCGGCCGTCTGCTCAATGTCCCAAGTCCGGATATGCCGGTAAGCGTCCGCCGTCCGGTTCAGAATCTCCATGGCGTCTTGGGCGGCCGCCGGCCAAGCCAGCAGCATCATGCCCGCTCCGCGGACCAGAATCGTCAGGACGCCACCATGCCGAGTCATATGCCGTTCCATGAGGATATCCTACTTTCGGCGGTACCCTTAGCCCTCGCCAACACCGTCCACTCCTTCGCCCGCGGCGCTCCGTCCGGACAGTTCGTCGATCAGTTGCGCCAGCCGCGCCTCTTCCGCCAGGTGCTTCAGGCGCCCCTCGCACGCTTTCGGTCAGATCGAAGAGCAGCACCACCCGCGGATCCTTAGCCTCAAGGCGTCCCAAAAGCCTACTTCACCAGAGGCGAGAGCACGCGGTCCAGTTCGGCGTCGTTCCATTGGGAGAGATGCACACCTTTATGCAGCGTCCACTGTTCGGTGTGGCTGGCCGCTTCACCCGGCTTCAGCGTGGCCAGCGGTCCCAGAGTCTCCAGTTCCAGGAAGTCGGCATTGGTGAACGTCTCAAACGAGCAACCGTAGTCCGGGAACGCGGTGGAGTCGGCCTCGGCCGGAGCCTTCTTGACGAACAGCTCGCCGTTCAGCAGGTAGGCGCCCCAGGTGTCGCGGTTATAGCTGCCGATCTTCTGCGCCACCGAATTCTTGGGGTCCTGGCGCAGGATCACATATTTCTCCAGCAACTTCAGCCGCGGGTCGACCAGATTGGTGTAAGCCCACAAAACCAGCGGGCCGGTAGCCAGCAGCTTGTCGGGATACTTGCCGCGCTCGGGCAGGCCGTGAATGCCGGCGCCGCCCTGGGCCAACATGGTGAGGCTCCACGGCGCCAGGCGGTAGGGCTCCTTACCGGTGTTGCGCAAAGTGTGAACCACTTCGACGGCGGTACCGGTGGCGGCCATGCGAATTACGATCTTCTTTTCGATGCCGGTCAGCGGCTCGATGGGTTCGGTCGCCTCCAGTACGTCGCCATGAATCTCGATGTGAATCGGACCGTTGTCCGGCGCGTAGCTCTTGATGCGGTCCTCCGGTCCGATCCAGAGCCGGTGGCCGCCGCGGGCCTGCCAGTCCTTCTCGCCGGACTTGCCGAGTTGCCCGGTGAACTCCTTGAACAGGTTCTGCCCGCCTGCGAATCCGTAGAACATAATGCGCGGGCCCACGTCGCCCGTCACCACCGCCTCCACGGTCCCGTTGGAAATGCGATAGCTGTTCGGCCATCCCTTGAAATTGATCTTTTCGATTTTGACTGCCGCTGTTGCGCTCATAAGGAAAACCGTGAGAGTAAGCCCCGCTTTCACCATTCGCCGTCACCCCATTATTGTGTCGCCGAGCCGATCAGCACCAGGCCCGACGTATATCCAGCCAGCATCATCACCAGGAACTTGTTGGTTCCCGGCGGAGCCGTGCGAAACTCGCGCCAGATGAATAGTCCCCAAATGGCCGCCACCAGGGTTGAGCCCTGTCCGAGAGCATACGAAATCGCGGGTCCCGCCACGCTTGAAGCCAGCACGTTGAAACTCAGCGCGATCATCCACAGAAACCCGCCCAGAATTCCGATGCCGTGCAGTTTGGCGCTTCCACGGAAATATTGGGGATAGGTAACCCTCGCCGCCCGCATGAAAATCGTGTTCCACAGGAAGTTGCTGACAAAGACTCCGATGCCGAAACAGACCAGCGCCAGATAGGGTGTGAGCATGCCCGCGCGGATGGGCTGCGAGTTGAAATTGGGCGAGACGGCCCGCATCAGTTGCGGATAAAAGAAGCCCATGATGCAGCCGGCGAAGACTGAGAACACCACCCCGCGCCGCGGACTGCGTCCCGCGCTATGGGGCAGCCGCGAATGCGCCACCGCCGACATCGCCATCGCGAACACGATGAGCGCCACTCCGGCGAACAAGAGCGCCGGGTTGCCCTTGGGAGCCTCGATATAGCTTTCCACGGAGCCGATCACCAGGGCCAGGCCAACACCCACGGGGAACGCCACGGCCAACCCCGCCGCGTCGATTCCCACCACCAGCAGAATGTTCGAAACGTTGAAGATGGCCCCGCTGAAGAGCGCCGGCAGCATGAAGCGGAACTGGGCCGTCCCCAGATTCGCCATGGCGCTCGAGCCGGCATCTCCGAAACTGCCCAGCGTGGCGGCGAACAGCAGGCTGAACAGCAGCACTCCGATCGCATAGTCCCAGTAGAACAGCTCAAACGGCCACTTTTCACTGCCCGCCAGCTTTTGAGTGTTCGCCCAGGAACCCCAACCCAACATGGTGATCACGCAGAAAACGATGGCGATCGGCAGTTGCTGCACGACAAACATGGTCACGGCCCTCCCGATTGGGCTGCTTAAGACATCTAAGAATAGATCACGTACCGCGGCGATTCAAGCCGTATTACGGCAAGCTCGAAGTTGCGGAGGTATTGCCCTTCAACCCCAATTCTTCCGCCTTCGCCTGCATGGCCTTCACGCAGAAATCGATGTGTTCGTCGAGGGGCACGCCCAGTTCCGCCGCGCCCTCCGTGATGTCCTGCCGGCTGACCGACCGCGCGAATGCCTTGTCCTTCATCTTTTTCTTCACGGAGGCCACGTCCACTTCGAAAACGCTGCGCCCCGGCTTGACGTAGGAAATGGCCGTGATGAATCCCGCCAGTTCGTCGCACGCGTACAGCACCTTTTCGAGCGGTGACTGGCGCTCGACACCCGTAAAATTGGCGTGCGACAGAATCGCGCGGCGGATGTCGTCCGGCGCCCCGCGCTCCGCGAGAATCGGCTCGCCCTTGGTAGGGTGATCGGGCACAGTGGGATGAATCTCCCAGTCGAAATCGTGCAACACAGCCGTCACCGACCATTTCGGCTCGTCTTCGCCGAGTTTCCGGGCATACGCCGCCACGCACGCCTCAACCGCCAGCGCATGTTTCCGCAGCCCCTCCGACTTGGTGAATTCGCACAGAATGGCCCAAGCCTGTTCGCGATCGAGCATGCGATTATCATATACCGGTGGGACGAGCCGGCGCGATGGTTGCGTCAGACAGTTTTGAGGCATTCATGCTTCGGCCTGCCGCACGCTATAATCCGGTTTCCAGATGCCATTCTCCCCGCGGGACTCCGGCCGCAGCGCCGAAGAGACCCGCGCAGTGATTGAGGCTTTCCTCAAGAGTTGCAAGCAACCCGCCCTGCTCGAACCCGGTGAGGAACTCTTTGCCATCACTGGCGAGAATTTCTCGCTCGATCTCCGCGGTACGCGCCTCACTCTTCAAGCGTGGGACCGCACCCGCAACCTCACCCGCCGCGTGACCGATGCGAGCCAACCCTCGGGCGCCCGTCTCGAACTGGCCGTGGAGCGCTTTGCCAAGCGTCAGGGCCAGATCTTTCTGCTGGACCTGGCGCGCCGTTCGGGCGCCGACCTCGGACGCCGCAGCGGCCGCCTGGTCTTCCGCGAGCGCTTCCGCCTGTTCCTGCGCCGCCAGTTCCCCGAATGGAAACTGGCCGAATTGAGCGCCGAAGCCGACCTGGAACATAGCCTCTCGCCGGTGTTTCCGCGCGCTTTCCTGCGCCACGGACAACACGGCTGGGCGGCCATCGCCTGCCCTCCCGAAGGCGACCCCGCGGCAGTGCTCTCGTTCGGTCTCATCTGGCTGGACTACCTGCGCGGGCGCGAGCGGCGCACCACAGTCGAAGGCCTGGCGCTGTATCTGCCCACCGGGCACGAGGTCTCCACCTCACACCGGCTGGCCTGCCTCAATCCCAATGCCGCGCGCTTCGAGTTGTTCCGCTATACCGAAGAAGGATTCGTGGAGCGCATCGATCCGGACGACCGGGGCAACCTGGATACCCGCCTGGATTTCTGCCGCCGGCCCGCTCCCAATCAGCCGGAAGCCTGGCGCCGTATCGCGTCGCTACCCGGCGTGGAACAGATCCCGCGGCATGACGGACGGATCAGCCTGCGCGTTCGCGGCATTGAATTCGCCGGCGTCGAAAATGGCGAATTGTATTTCGGCATGGGCGAGCGGACGCCCGCGCGCGATTGCCACATGGGGGAGATCGAGCGCCTGGTAGCGGAACTCGAGCGCGCGCGATCGCCCGTTGGGGACCGCGGCCACGCACTCTACCGGCAGTATCCCGAAGCGTGGCTGGAATCTCTGGCGCGCGCCCAGATCGAGACGCTCGACGCCTCGCTGGCCTGCGACCCCATATACAGCCAGGCTCCCGCGTTTGCCGGCGGAGAGCGCGGCATACCGGACCTGCTGGCCATCGACCGCTCAGGGCGTCTCGCCGTGGTGGAGCTCAAGGCGTCCGCCGACCTGCACCTGCCTCTCCAGGCCCTGGACTACTGGATGCGCGTCAAGTGGCACCTGGATCGCGGCGAATTCTCCGCCGCCGGATATTTCCCCGGCCTGCAACTGCGGCGCGATCCGCCCCGCCTGCTGCTGGTCGCCCCTTCCCTCGAATTCCACCCCTCCACCGAGACCATTTTGGGCTACTTATCGCCGGAGATCGATGTGGAACGAATCGGACTGGCGGTAGAATGGAGGAAGGGCTTGCAGATCATGTTCCGCCTTTCCGGCGCGCATCGGCCCCGATAGGCGAGAAAAAATGCTTCAGCTCTTCAAACAAGCCCGTGCCGCTTTGTCCCTCTTGAATCCGGAATCCGTGCGCAGTCTGGCGTCGCGCCCGGTGCACTTCGGACTGGTCGCGTCTACCCGTAACGGCTTCGCGGAGATGGAGGAGTTTCTGATCCCCAGTTGGCTCGCGACTGAGGCGCGCATTCAAGGGTATCGAATGGTGCACCGGGCCGGCGACGCCAATCCTCCGGAAAAAGTCGATTTCGTACTGTACGAGGAAGGCATCGCGGGTCCGGCGGGCACCTACGTGTTCTATCGCGACGATCCACAGCGCACCATTACGGAAATCCTGAGCGGCAATGACGATATTGCGCTCGCCGTGGCGCGGCAATTTCCCGGCTTCCGAAACGCCATGGTGGAACGGGTCGTCCACACGGTGGCCCGCGAGAATGCCCTCTTCGCCGTGGCCACGGCGTTGCCCGACGTGGTGCCGAGCCTGGTCGAACTGCCGTGGGTGTTCGGTGAATGGGCTTCCGATACCGCGTTTCTCACGGCCAACCAGTTCCGCATGGCCTTCATGATCGCCGCAGCTTATGACGGCGACGTGGGATTCATGGAGCAGAAGGGCCAGATCCTGACCATCGCCGCGGGGGCTTTCGGTTGGCGCGCCATCGCCCGCGAACTGGTGGGGAAGATTCCGCTCGGCGGAGGACTGATTCCGAAAGGTGCGATTGCATACGCCGGCACTTATCTGGTGGGTAAGGCGTTGGAGCGATGGCACAGTTCAGAGGCTCGGCTGCCGCGGGAAGAAGGCAGTAAGATCTATGAGATGGCTCTGGACCGCGGCCGCTCAATGGTGAAAGGCCTCATTCCGGGAAGGTCAAAATAGCGGTCAACGCCTACTGGGCGCCGCGCGTCGTACAATTATACGGGAGAGTTATGCGCCTGCTGCACATCGGACTGGCTTTGTTTCTGGCAACGGCCGGCTTCGCGGACATCATCACGCTGAAGAGCGGCCGGGTGATAAATGGCACCTACCTGGGTGGCTCGGCGCGCGAGGTCAAGGTCCAACTAGGCGATCAGGTCGAAACCTTCGACGTTTCACAGATCGCCAAAATCGAATTCGGTGCAGGCACGGCCACGTCGTCGCCGGGACCGTCCAATCGTCCCACACTTCGGCGGGCAGACGGCAGCGGCAGTAGCAGTAGCGGCAGTAGCAGTAGCGGCGCCAGCAGCGCGCCACCTGCGGATGACGACCGGCCTACGCTGCGCCGCTCCGATTCCTCCTCCTCCAACCCGCCTTCCGATAACCGCCCGACCCTTCAGCGGGCGGATAGTGCGCCGTCGCCCCGGTCCTCGTCGTCGGATGACGGTCCTCCTACGCTCCGGCGGGCCGATAGCGATCAAGGCGCCCCGCGCCCAGCCACGATCATGCGCCCGGGAGAATCGGAACCCACCGCGGCGACCACCGCCGCCAACGTCAACACGCCCGCTCCGACGGAACTGCCCGCCGGCGCCAACCTCATTGTGCAGATGATCGAGGAAGTCGATTCCGAGAAAGCCACAGTCGGCCAGTCGTTCAAGGCGAGCCTGATGGAACAGGTGAACTTTCCCGGCAGCGACCAGGTGGCCTTTCCGCGCGGCTCCGACGTGGTGGTGAGACTGGTCAACGCCAAGGATTCTGGCAAGCTGACGGGCAAAGCCGAACTGACGCTCAGCCTGTGGTCGGTGAAAGTGGGCGACAGGGTGGTTGACGTGGATACGCAAACCATCACGAAAGCGAGCGATTCGCGCGGCGCGCGGACCGCTACCATGGCTGGCGGTGGCGCGGTATTGGGCGCTGTGATCGGCGGCATTGCGGGCGGCGGCAAGGGTGCGGCCATCGGCGCCGCGTCTGGCGCCGGAACCGGAACGGCCGTGGAAGCTCTGACCAAGGGCCAGCGCGTGAAGATCCCTTCGGAAACCCGGTTGACGTTCGTTCTCGACAACCCCGTCAAACTCTAAGCTTTGTCTAAGCCAACCTGCATCGTCACCGGCGCCAGCCGCGGAATCGGGCGCGCCATTGCCGTGGAACTGGCGCAGTCTCACGATGTGATCGCCACGTACCGCAGCCGGCGGGAAGCCGCGGAAGGGCTGCGCGACGAAACCGGCTGCGCCCTCTTCCCCTGCGATCTGGCTTGCCGCGCGGACCGCGAAGCTCTTATGGCTTTCGCGCGGGAGCGCTTCGGCGCGCTCGACCTGCTGGTCAACAACGCCGGGGTCGCGCCACGCGAGCGCCGGGATCTCTTGGACGCCACCGAGGAGAGCTTCGACGAAGTGTTGGCCACCAACCTGAAGGGTCCGCACTTTCTCACCCAGCAGGCGGCGCGCTGGATGGAGGGGCACGGCCGCGGCCGCATTGTGTTCGTAACGTCCGTTTCGGCTTACGCCGCCTCGGTGAACCGCGGCGAGTACTGCATTTCCAAAGCCGGACTGAGCATGTCGGTGGCGCTCTACGCACAGCGCCTGGCCGCGCATGGCATTCAGGTTTTCGAGATCCGTCCAGGCATTGTGCGCACCGACATGATCGCCAAAGTCGAGAAGCTGTACGGCGACCAAATCGCCGGCGGCCTGCTGCCTCAGGCCCGCATGGGAGAAGGCAGCGATGTCGCCAAAGCCGTCCGCGCCATCGCGGACGGATTGCTGGATTATTCGACCGGACAGGTCATCAACGTAGACGGCGGATTCCATCTAAGAAGTTTGTGAGAGAAGTAAACAGTGAACTGTCTACTTGAGCTAGAGTAATAGAAAGCGCGCCCATGATCATCAGGATTCGATTCGGAACAGGCGCCAAGCTGGGAAAGGGGCGCCGCAAGAATAAGCGGGTGGCCTCGCTGGCGGCGGCGCTGCTGAATCCCGCGGCCGTTATGGCTGCAGCCTTCGCCGCCTGGCGGGTGACCGCGGATATGAACCTCACCCGCAGGTTCGCGATCACCTCCGGCGTCTTCTCCCATTGGCAAGTCTGGCTGGCTGCAGCCGCGATCCTGCAGATTTGTTCCCGGCTGCTGCATCACTACTCCAAGACCGAAGACACCGCGACTTCGTGATTCCGCGGGGGGTTCTGATATTCTAAATTCAGAGACGTTCCATGCCCCGCCCTCGATACGGGTATTACCGCCGCCGATTTTTCTCCAGCGAGTATTTTCCTCCTGGTGTGAAGTGGTTGTTGATCAGCAACACGGTCATCTTTCTGCTCACCAGCCTGGCTCCCCGGACCTGGCAAGGGGATATCGCCGTGCTCTACCTCACGCCCGACACGGTGATTCATAATTTCACGGTCTACCAGCTCTTCACGTATCTATTTCTGCATGCCGGGCCGTGGCACCTGATCGTCAATATGCTGGTGCTCTGGATGTTCGGCGTGCAACTGGAACGCGATTGGGGCACGCGCCGATTCCTGAAGTATTATTTCATCTGCGGGATCGGGGCCGGCATCTGCGATGTGCTGATGCACGCCGCGTTGGGCGACTGGGGCACGCGCACCATCGGCGCTTCCGGCGCCATCATGGGGCTGCTGCTGGCATTCGGCGTCCTGTACCCCAACCAGACCATTCTGATGGAGTTTCTGTTTCCCATCAAGGCCAAGTACTTCGTGATGATCTATGCCGCGGTGGAGTTGTGGTCTTCCTTCGCCGCGGGAAACAGCGGAGTGAGCAACATCGCCCACCTGGGCGGCATGGCTACCGGGTTCATCTACCTGAAGTCCCGGCTGCCGGCGTTTCGCCTGCGGCTTCCCGACGCTCGCGGAGCATACAACCGTTGGAAGGTGATGCGCGCCAAGAAGAAGTTTCAGGTTTACATGCGCAAACACGGCAATGGGCCGTGGGTTAACTAGGGTGGGTGAACTGATAGCAACCCCCGCTTGCGAAGTCGCGTCTCTGATATAGTTACGTCAGAAGTACGCCTATGCGACGCCTGAAAACCGCCATTCCGTGCGCTTTCGCACTCTTTGCTTTTGCCTGGATGTGCACCGGCCAGCAACAAGGTCCGATCCAGGACCCCGGCCAGACCGTCGCCAAGAAGAAGTCCGCGGATTCGACGGATACTCCTCCAGCGGATTCCACCCTGCCGAAGATTCCTTCCCAGTACAAGAAGGACAAACAGGAGCCGTCGGGCGATGTGGCCACCTTCAAGGCTGACGTGGACATCGTGACGTTGGACGTCGCCGTAGTGGATAACAACGGACAATTTATTCCGGGCATTCCCGCGGTGAAATTCCGCGTGCTCGAAGACAATGTGCCGCAGCAGGTCCGCAAGGTGGAAATGGGCGAAGCGCCCATGACGGTCGCGTTGCTGGTGGAGTTCAGCCAGGTCTTTCAGCGCATATATAGCGCCGTATGGTATCAGACCTTGCAGCTTTCCTGGGGTTTTGCGAGCACGCTCAAACCGGAGGATTATCTCGCGATCATCGCTTACGACCTCAAACCCGAGATTCTGTGCGATTTCACCACCAATCGCGGGCAGATTCAGGAAGCCCTGCACCGCATGACCATTCCGGCCTGGCGCGAAGCCAACATGTTCGATGCCGTCACCGATACGGCCGACCGCATGTCGGGCATCGAAGGGCGAAAGGCTATCGTTCTGGTTACGTCGGGCATCGACACCTTCAGCAAGATTACCTACGACCAGACTCGCAAGTCTCTGCAACAGTCGGGCGTGCCGGTATACTCGATCAGCTTAATGGGTATTCAGCGAGCCATGTCGCCGCAACTCGACAATATCACCTTCCTTCAGGCCGACAACGAACTGAAAACGTTCGCCAAGGAAACCGGCGGTCAGGCATTCTTCCCGCGCTTCGAAGGCGAGTACCCCGGGATCTTCCAGGCGGTGCAGCAGGCCTTGCGCCATCAGTACGTGATCACCTATTCGCCCAGCAACAAGGCCCACGATGGCGCGTTCCGCAAATTGAAGATCGATCTGGTGGACACCGATGGAAAGCCCCTCGCCATTAAAGATCAAAAGGGCAAGCCCATCAAGTACACCGTCATCGCCAAGGCCGGCTACAAAGCGCAGCGCGAAGTGGAATAATTCCGCGCAGCGCGCTACTTGTCAAGAACTGAATTCCCCCATTTTCCAAGACGATGCAAAAGTCTTGACAGCCTCGTTACGGCTCTGTTACTCTCGCCAAATCCCCGGATGAAAACCTTGTCGATTTCGATACCGCACATTCTGCTTGTAGACGACAGCAACGATGGATTGCTGGTCCGCAAATCCCTTCTCGAAGAGCTCGGATATTCCGTTCAGATCGCGGTTAATGGCGAAGAAGGCCTGAAACTCTTCGAAAGCGGCGCCTTCGATGTGGTGGTCACGGATTACCACATGCCCCGGATGAACGGCGTCGAGTTGATCCAGCGGATTCGCAAGATCGACCCCAAAGCGCGCATCGTTCTGATCTCCAAATTAGTCGAACCGCTCGGATTGACCGAGGAGAATACCGGAGCCGACGCGGTGATCGCCAAGAGTTCGAGCGAGCCCGCCCATCTGCAACGCTGGGTGAAGCGGCTGTCGAATCAGGCTCTGCAACGCAAGCCGCCAAATTCGCAGAAGAAGCGAAGCGCAGCGGCCGCCCGAGCTACTTCCCGCTGATCGAATTCTGCCACACTGGGAGAGTGTTCCGTTCCCTCATCGGTCTAGTTTTTTTCTGTGCCGCCAGCACCGGCTCGGCGCAGAGTGTGCCTGCCAGGCGTTCGCCAACCGCTCCCGCGAAACCGGCGGCGGCTACCCAGCCAAAAATCTCCGCGGCTGTCCGCAGGTGGATGCGGACCATGACTATCCGCGACGAGGTGGCACAACTCGTCTTCATTCCCTTCTACGGTCAATCTCCGAATTCGCGGTCTCGGGAATACCAAAAGTTCCTGAGGCTCATCCGCACCACGAAAGTCGGCGGACTGATTCTGATCAATATTTCCAACGGCCGGCAGATCGCCAAGGCTGAGCCTTACGCTTTGGCGACGTTCTTGAACCGCATGCAGCGCCTCGCCCCCGTGCCGCTGCTGGTCGGCGGCGATTTCGAACGCGGAGCTTCCATGCGCGTGGAAGGAACGACCGTATTTCCCCATGCGATGGCCTTCGGCGCGGCCGGCGATCCGGAATTCTCCCGATTCGAAGGCGAGGTGACGGCCCGCGAAGCCCGCGCTCTGGGCTTTCATTGGATCTATTTTCCGGTGGCCGATGTTAATAACAACCCCGATAACCCGATCATCAATATCCGGTCCTATGGGGAGAATCCCCAGGATGTCGCCGCGCACGTAACCGCGTTCATCGAAGGCGCTCACTCCGACAAGAAGAACCTGGTGCTGACCACCGCCAAACATTTCCCCGGACACGGCGATACGGCGGTCGACTCCCACATGAATCTGGCGACCATCCCCGCCGATCGCGACCGTCTGGAGCATTTGGAGCTGGTCCCGTTCCGCGCCGCGATCGCCGCCGGTGTGGATGCTATCATGACGGCCCATATCGCCGTGCCCGCGCTGGCGCCGCCCGATCTGCCGGCCACGCTCTCACCGGCTATTCTCACCGGCCTGCTTCGCAAGCAACTTGGATTTCACGGGCTGGTGATCACCGACGCGCTGGAGATGGGCGGCATCGCCAGAGGTTTCTCCACGGGCGATGCCTGCGTGCGGGCGCTTGAAGCCGGAGCCGACACGCTGCTGATGCCCACCGACCCTGACGAAGCCATCCGCGCAGTGGTGGCCGCAGTCGCGAGCGGGCGCCTTTCGCGCGCACGGATTCAGGAGAGCGTCGCCAAGATTCTGGCTGCCAAGGAACGGATGGGTCTCGACCGGAAACGCTTCGTCGATCTGGAAGCCATCGGCGACATTGTGGATTCGCCGGAATCGAACGAACGGGCCCAGCAAATCGCCGATCGGGCGTTGACGCTGGTGCGCAATCAGGGCCACCAGATCCCGCTGGCCACCAACGACCGGCCGTGCTTCGTGACAATGTCCGAAGGCCGGTATTCCTCGGAGGGATTGGTTTTCGGGCAGGAAGTTCACAAGCGCGCCAGGGCCGCCAGCGTGACCGCGCTCGATCCGTCGCTGTCACGGCAGGACATCGACGATGCCGTTCACCGCATGCCTGCCACCTGCACCGGTTATGTGGTGGCGGCGTTCGCCTCGGTCACCTCCGGCCGCGGGTCGGTGGGGTTGGGCGGAGAACTGCCACACGCCATGGAGAGCATCGCCGCGCTCGGAAAGCCGGTGGTTCTGATCGCTCTGGGGAACCCGTATCTGCTGCGGAACTTTCCCCAGGTGGCGGCCTATCTGGCAACCTTCACGACGGTGCCGCCGGCGGAAATCGCCGCGGTGAAAGCGTTGTGGGGCGAGATCGGAATCCGCGGTCATTTGCCGGTGACGATCCCGTCGCTGGCGCAATTGGGCGATGGCATCGAGACGCAAAGCATACCCGTGGCAGCGCGATAGTCGCGGTATACTTGTGGGTCCATGAGTTTCAGCCTTAGGCCCAGCCTTCCTCCAATGGGTGTGGAAGTGCTCCTGCTCATTCTGGTTTTGGCAGCGGCCGTCTGCGACGTGCGGTACCGGCGAATTCCCAATTGGCTGACCTTGAGTGGAGTTGTCCTGGGCCTGGGTTTGAACGCCTTCCTCTCTCAGTCGCTGGAGGGCCGGGGGATGTTCAAGTCTTCGCTGATCGGCATGGGAGTCGCCTTCGGTGTTTACTTCGTGTTTTACGCGATGCGCGCCATGGGCGCCGGGGACGTCAAGCTGATGGCCGCGGTAGGGGCTGTGGTGGGCTGGCCGAACTGGTTCAGCATCTTCGTGCTGACGGCGATCATTGGCGGCATCATGGCGCTCATCCTGATCGTCACGAAGAAGCGCTTCAAGAAAACGCTGATCAATGTCGGATTCATTCTGCACGAGATGAAAAGCGGCCGTCCGGCATACGTCGGCAAGGAAGAGCTCGACGTGCGAAGCCCCAAAGCGATGGGCCTGCCGCACGGGGCTGTGATCGCTATCGGCACGCTCTTCTACCTGGCCGCCGCCGCCCACTTCCAGGGATAGGGGTTAGCGCGCCATCCAGCCGCCGTCCACCACCAGCACGTGGCCATTGACGTAGTCGCTGGCGGGGGACGCGAGGAAGACGGCGGCGCCGCCGACATCCTGCGGGGCGCCCCAGCGGCCGGCGGGAATGCGGCTCAGGATCGCCGCGCTCCGCACCGGATCCGCTCGCAACGCCTCGGTATTGTCGGTGGCCATGTATCCAGGGGCGATGGCGTTGACGTTGACGTTCTTCGGGGCCCATTCGTTGGCAAGGGCTTTAGTCAACTGCGCCACCGCGCCCTTGGCCGCCGCATAAGCCGGCACCAGGATGCCGCCTTGGAAGGAAAGCAGCGAGGCAATGTTGACGATCTTTCCGCCGCCTTGTTCAAGCATGTGCCGGCCGGCAAGCTGGCAGAGACGGAAGACGGCGTTGAGATTGATCTCGATCACGTCGGTCCAGTCTTTGGCCGAGAACTCCGCGGCCGGCGCGCGCCGGATGATGCCCGCATTGTTCACCAGAATGTCGATGGAGCCGAGTTCCCGCACGGTGGTCTCGACCAGGTCCTCACAGACTTTCGCGCCGGAGACGTCGCCGACGGCGACTACTGCCTTGGCGCCTGCCGCGCGCACGGCAGCGCAGACATCCTCGACGCCCTTGTGGCTGCGTCCATTGACGGCCACGTTCGCGCCGGCCTGCGCCAGGGCAACGGCGATACCGGCTCCGAGACCTCTGTTCGAGCCGGTGACCAATGCATTCTTGCCCTGCAGGCTGAAGGGATTTTGATTCATCAGCAGCATTATAGTCCGGGAGAACCTAGAGGACTTCGAGGATGAGGCACTTGAGGTAGTGGGTTTCCGGGACGGTGAGAAGGATTGGGTGGTCCTGGCTTTGGGTGCGGCGCTCCAGGACGCGCAGGGTGCGGCCGGCGTCGAGCGAGGCTTGCGCCACTAACTCGAGCAGCACATCCTCGCTCACGTGGTGCGAGCAGGAGCAGGTTACCAGGATGCCGCCGGGACCGAGCAGACGCAGGGCTCGGAGGTTGATCTCTTTGTAGCCGGTGGCGGCGGACTCCACATTGCGGCGGGATTTGGCGAATGCGGGCGGATCGAGGACCACCATGGAGAACTGGCGGTGCGCGGACGCATAGGCGGCCAGGAGTTCGAAGACATCCGCCTGCCGGAACTCCACGTTGGCGATGGAGTTGGCGGCGGCATTGGCGCGCGCGGTGGCCAGCGCGGGTTCGGAGCTGTCCACTGCCTCGACTGCCTCCACCGCCTGGCACTTGGCGGCGAGATGCAGGGCGAAGCCGCCGGTCGACGTGAAACAATCGAGCGCCTTGCCTCCGCGTCCGTAGTTGGCGGCGGCGCGATAGTTCTCGCGCTGGTCGAGGAAGATGCCGGTCTTCTGTCCGTGCAGCAGATCGGCACGCAGGGTGAGACCGTTCATCCGGACGGTCACCGATTCGGGAACTTCACCGGCCAGCGTGGCGGTTTCGAGCGGCAACTGCTCCTTTTGCCGCACGGCGACGTCGTTGCGGAGGACGATGCCACGCGGATGGAAGAGCTCCTCCAGACAGGACGCGATCTCCGATTTGGCCGCGTCCATGCCCTGGTCGAGCGTCTGCATCACCAGGTATTCGCGGTAGCGGTCCACGATCAGGGCCGGCAGCAGATCGGCTTCGCCGTGGACCACGCGGTACGCGTCCGAATCCCGCACCACGTGGCGGCGATGCTCTTCCGCGGCGCGTAAACGGGCCAGGTAGAATTCGCGGCCGATGGGTTCCACCCGGCGTGACAGCATTCGCAAAGTAATTTGCGATGCAGAGCTATAATGCGCCACTCCTAAAGGCCGGCCTCGCGAATCCGCCACCTGCACGGCTTCGCCGGGCTGCGCCTGGCCGCGATCTCCGATATCGCTCGAGAAAATCCACGGATGGCCGGAGGCGATACGCTCCGCCGCTTTCCGGTTGACCCGGACTTCATTCATCGCATGGCCTGCAAGCGGGCGATGCGATCCGCGGTGGGCGGGTGGGTGGAGAACAGGTTCATGAGGCTCTTGCCGGTGAACGGCTTGACGATGAACATGTGCGCGGTGGCCGGCGAGGCGTCCATGGGAATGCGCTTGGAGTAGGCCTCCAGCTTCTGCAACCCCGAGATCAGCTCGTAGGGCGTGCCGGTGTACTTGGCGGAGGCCGCATCGGCGTCATATTCCCGGGAGCGCGAAATGGCGGCCTGGATCAGGACGGCCGCGATGGGCGCCAGAATCATCATGAGCAGCTCGCCCAAGACGCCGCCACCGCGGTCGTTGTCGTCGCTGCGCGAGAAGCCGCCGAAGATCATACCCCAGCGCGCCATGGTGGCGAGCATAGTGATGGTCCCGGCCAGCATGGCGGCAATCGAACTGATGAGGATGTCGCGATGGAGCACGTGGCCCAATTCGTGCGCCACTACGCCTTCGATTTCACGGTCGTCCATGACTTGCAGGATGCCCGCGGTGAACGCTACCGAGGCGTGATGGGGATTTCGTCCGGTGGCGAAGGCGTTGGGCGATTGCTCGGGAATCACCCACAGTTTCGGCAAGGGCAAGCCCATGCGCTGGCAGAGGCGCTCGACAATCGGGGCCACGCGGCGGTAGATTTCGGGGTTCTCCGTGGGCGTTACGGGCTGCGCGGAGTAGGACATCAGGGCGATCTTTTCGGAGAAGAAGTAGCTGCCGAAATTCATGATGCCGGCGAGGAGAAGGCCCACGTAGAGGCCGTTCCGGCCCATGATGGCGCCGCCTCCGACGACGAGGAGAGCGCTTAGCAGGCCTAGAAGGGCGGCGGTTTTTACGGTGTTCGTGGTCATGTCTGTTACCTCAAAGGGGCAGCGGGCGTCAAGAGGCCGAGTGCCACTCGGCCGCAGCCTGCCAGCCTGCCCCACATTACGCCGCCACCTGGGTTGGTTTGGAGAACTCTAGCGCGCCTCCGGCGGCTCCGGCGCCTGCGGTGGCGGCATCGACCAGGACGGTTTCGCCTTCCAGGAACTCGCCATTCAGCAGTTTTAGCGCTAGCGGGTCCTGGATCAGGCGCTGGATGGCTCGCCGCATGGGACGCGCGCCATATTGCGGGTCGTAGCCTTCGGCGATGATTACGTCTTTGGCGGCGGCGGTCACTTCCAGATTCAATTTCCTCTCCTTCAGCAGCTTGCCGATATTCTGCAATTGGATGTCGACAATCTGCTTCAAGTGGTCTTTCGAGAGGGTGTTGAAGACGATGATATCGTCGATCCGGTTGAGAAATTCCGGCCGGAATTGCTGCCGCAGCGATTCGCGCAAGCGCTTTTTCGTATCGTCGTTCTTGTCGTCCTTGCCGAGGACGGAGAATCCGATGGTTTGCTTATCCAGCATCCCGGTCCCGATGTTCGAGGTCATGACGATCACGGTGTTCTTGAAGCTGACGGTGCGGCCCTGTCCGTCGGTGAGGCGGCCGTCGTCCAGAATCTGCAGCAGCAGGTGGAATACGTCGGGATGGGCCTTCTCGACTTCGTCGAACAGCACGACGGAATACGGACGCCGCCGGACCTGCTCGCTCAACTGGCCGCCTTCCTCATATCCGACATATCCGGGAGGCGAGCCGACCATGCGGGCGACGGCGTGCTTTTCCATGTACTCCGACATGTCGACGCGAATCATGGCCTTGTCGTCGTCGAACATGTATTGCGCAAGGGCCCGCACCAGCTCGGTCTTTCCGACGCCGGTGGGACCGAGGAAAATGAAACTGCCGATGGGCCGGTTGGGGTCGCTCAGGCCGGCGCGGTTGCGGAGGATGGCGTTCGACACGAGGCGGACGGCTTCGTCCTGCCCGACCACCCGATCCTTCAACCGTTCGGGCATCTGTACGAGCTTCTGAATCTCGCCCTCCAGCATGCGGGCGACGGGGATGCCGGTCCACTTGGCGACGATGCGGGCGATGTCGTCCTCGTCGATCTCTTCCTTGAGGAGCGCATTTTCCTTGACGGCTTCCATGTCGCGCTCGGCGGCGGCGATGTCTTTTTCGATCTGCGCAAGCCGCCCATAGCGCAATTGCGCGGCCTTCTCCCAATCGCCGGCGCGGCTGGCTTTCTCTTCGTCCTGCCGCAGGCGGTCCTGGTCTTCCTTCAATTCGCGGACGCGCGCGATGGCGCCTTTCTCACGGTTCCAGCGCTCTTTGAGAACGGCCGCTTCGCCGCGCAACCGCTCCAGTTCGTTCTCCACGAACCGCAGCCGCTCATGCGACGCCGCATCGCGCTCCTTGCTAAGGGCCTGCCGCTCGATTTCGAGGTGCGAGATGCCGCGGTCGAGATCGTCGATTTCGATGGGCATGGAGCCGATCTGGAGGCGGAGGGCGGAACCGGCTTCATCGATGAGATCGATGGCCTTGTCGGGCAGAAAGCGGTCGGCGATGTAGCGCTGGGACAGCAGGGCCGCGGCCAAAATCGCCGAGTCCTTGATGCGGACGCCGTGGTGGATCTCGAATTTTTCCTTAAGGCCCCGCAGAATGGCGATGGTATCGTCCACGGTGGGCTCGCCGACCATGACGGTCCGGAAGCGCCGCGCCAGAGCTGCATCCTTCTCTACGTACTTTTTGTATTCGTTGAGCGTGGTGGCGCCAATGCAACGCAGTTCGCCGCGCGCGAGCGCCGGCTTGAGCAGGTTGGCCGCGTCGATGGCGCCTTCGGCCCCGCCCGCGCCAACCAGGGTGTGCAGCTCATCGATGAAGCAGATGATTTCGCCCTGCGAATCGATAATCTCTTTCACCACGGCCTTCAGCCGGTCTTCGAATTCGCCGCGGAACTTGGTGCCGGCGATCATGGAACCGAGATCGATTCCGACCAGGCGCTTGCCTTTCAACTGGTCGGGCACGTCGCCGCGGACGATGCGTTGGGCCAAGCCTTCGACAATGGCGGTCTTGCCGACGCCCGGCTCGCCGATCAGCACAGGGTTGTTCTTGGTGCGGCGGCTGAGCACCTGCATGACGCGGCGGATTTCGTCTTCGCGGCCGATGACGGGGTCGAGCTTGCCTTTGCGCGCCGAATCCGTAAGGTCGTGGGCATAGCGCTCCAGCGCCTGATATTTCGATTCGGGATTCTGGTCGGTGACGCGTTGCGTGCCGCGCACCGAGACCAGTGCGTGCAGGATGGCATCGTGAGTAGCGCCGGCCCGGTCGAGAAGCTGGCCCGCGGGTTCACGACGGTCGTTGGCGATGGCCAGCAGGAGGTGCTCGGTGGAGACGAACTCATCCTTAAAGTGGGTGGCTTCGTCAAACGCGTGTTCCAAAACCTGGTTCAGGGGCTGGGACAGATACATCCCGGGATTCATGCCCCCCGTGACGGGGAGCGTGCCCAGGGTGCGCCGGGCTTCCGCCACGATGGCGCCGGGCTGGACATTGCACTTTTCCAGGACCGGCCGGACGATTCCTTCCTTGTCTTCGGCGAGCGCAATCAAAACGTGCAACGGGAACAGGACCTGGCTGCCGTTTTCGCCGGCAATTGCCTGTGCCTGCTGGAGAGCCTCCTGAGCTTTCTGCGTGAGCCTGTCAATACGAAACATGCGGGTCCCCCAAAAAAATCGGGGCCAGGGTCACCCCCCGGCCCCTTTACTAGATTAGATGCATTCCGAGTGCCAGCGATTCCCCGCCCTCTTACGACTTGACCGCGACCTTGATCTGGCGGGGCTTGGCGGCCTCTTTCTTAGGAAGCGTCACGGTGAGCACGCCATTGTGGAAGTCAGCCGCGATGTTCTCCGTGTCGAATGTGTTCGGCACGGCGAAGCTGCGGACGAATGTGCCATAGCTGCGCTCCAGGCGATGATAGCCCTTCCCGGAATCCTGCTTTTCGAACTTGCGCTCGCCGGCGAGGGTCAAGGTCTGGTTTTCGACACGGACATCGATATTCTTCTGGTCGACATCCGGCAGATCGGCTTTCAACACCAGCTCGTTTTCCGTCTCAAAGATATCGACGGCTGGGGTCCACGGGCGGTTGGTCTGGGGTTCGGAAAGAAAGCGGGTAAAGGCGTCCTCGAAGAGGCGAATGTTTCCGAGTGGATCGTAATGGGTGAGAGACATCGTCATAAACTCCTTAACTAATGTCATCATAAAATATGAGCGCAACGATGTCAAGCAAAAGTGGGCAGGCTTGTGGCATATTCTTCAAGATTCGACTAAACCCCTATTTTACCGTGAGTTGAAAATCGACTGTCAGGACCAGCGCTTCGCCGCTGACACGGACGTCGGTTACTCGGAAGTCTTTGAGGCTACGGGGATAGGCGGGCAGAATCTCGGAATTTTCGAGCGCCTTGCGGAACTCGGTGGCCAAGGGATACCGGAAGTCCCGTCCCAGGCTGCCAGACATGGCCGCACAGACCCGGCGGATGTAGTAGCCGGTCTTCCCGCCGCTGGTGGCGGCGACGGCGGACAGTGTCACGAAACCGTCGCGGTATTGGGGGGTGGCGAGGATGACAATGTCGAAGGCGTCGCCCAGCCCCACGCACGTGCCGAACATATCGAGGGCCGAGCTCCCGGTGAAGCGGGCGCGGATGCGCAGCCGCCCACCCTCGCCTTCGATCCGCGGCTTTTCGAGGTATGCGAAGTTGCACCGGTCGGCCTGGGTTCCATGGACATATTTACGGCCGTCCTGGGTGAAGAGGGTGTCGGCCAGCATGCGCTCGAGAGCGCCGAACTGGATATGCAGTTCGACCGCGCGACCGGCCAAGGGGAGCGCGGCCGCCAGCAAGAGGAAGCGAGCGAGAGAACGAAGCGGCAAACCACTATTATAGGTAGGCCGCCAGGGGCCATTTCACACCCGCGGTGCACTTGGGCAGGGAGGTTCCGGCGATGACGGGCGATCCCTGGGCGGCGGGCGGGGGCGATGGCTTGGGTGACGAAACGAAGCCAAGGGGGACGGACACAGGCTGGATGGCGGGGGCCGGCTCGACCTGGGCGGGCGGCTGTGGGGCGGGCCGATCTGCCTGCAATTGTTGGAGTTCCTTAAGGGCTCGCTCGTAATTGCGCTGGGTGGCGGTGATGCGGTGCTGGAGACGGGCGAAGACCTTACCGGAATCGTAGCTGAGGGCGCGGCCCAGGGGGTGGATGTTTTCATTGCCGTAGCCGGGGGCGGAGCGGGTGACATTCAGGTCCCAGAGTTGGGCTTCCGCGCGGCGGAGCCGGCGGAGGGTCCATTCGGAGTGGACGAGGATGTCGATGAGGCAGCGCTGTTCGGGTGCGTCGGGGTGGAAGCGGTCGACGTAGCCGCCGGAGAGGGCGTCGAGATCGGCGGCGTTTTCGTCGTTGACGATTTCGGATTCGGCGTAGATGCCGGAGGTGGTGCTATTGAGGCTGGAAATGGCTTTGCCGGCCGGGGTGCGGGGACCGGTGGATTTTTGCGAATTACGGCGACTCGCTTCGATCTGGAGTAGAGAGCGCATAGGCTTTTCGAGCAAAGAGTAGCAGGCCAGTTTGCGAAGATTGACGGCGGCGAGGGGACGGGTATTGAGAGGAAAGGAATTAGGGGACAAAAAAAAATGAAGTTTGGTGTGAATGGGTTTTGGCGGCGGGATTCTTGGAGTGGGCGGACTGATGAGATGGGGCGAAAGATCCAGCGAAGCCATCCGGGGTGGCGTTGAGGCCCTACGGGGCCAACGCGACTCGCGGATTCCTGGTGCGCGGCGGACCGGCATGGGGCGTGATCTCTGTCCTTGCAGGGTTATCCCGCAGGCGGCAGCGGGCGGGTTGGGGATGGTGTCCGAAGTGTTCGGCGATTTAGCTTTAGCCGGGCCTGGGTTCGGAGGGCGTGACGCTTCCCGGATCGGGACTGGGGGCGCGCCTTACACTTTCCAGGCCGGTTTGCTGGCCACTTCGGGCCGGCCAAGCGGGCGCCGCCCGATTATTTCAGTTGCAGTTCTCTTTATACGGCTGCGGGCTTGTCTCGCGGCGATCAAGATAGGTGAGGTCCGTCATGCCGCAGGCTGGGGGCGCGGCGGGGTGCCGGGTCAGGGACGCATCAGATCTGGGGATGGCTCGGGACTAGCCCGGATTGACGGGTGGGCTCCTACCGGATCTTTTTCGCAGTTGGTTCCAATTCTACAGCTGTAGCCGTCACCGCCATGTGCCGCCGCACTTCCTCAACGGATTAGCCCAAACACCTGTCCGCCCAGCCGCGCAACCCAGTACAATGCAGCTTACTCTATGCCCGCGAATGGACCCTATCTGATCCTGATGACGGTAGCGGCGATTGCGCTGCTGCTGGTTCTGATCCTAGTGGTGAAATTGCATGCGTTCCTGGCGCTGATCGTCTCCAGTATGGCTCTGGGCCTGGCGGCCGGCATGCCTTCGGACAAGGTACTGAAATCCATCCAGAGCGGATTCGGAGATGCCCTGGGATTCATCGCGGTGGTGGTGGGATTGGGAGCCATGATCGGCCGATTCCTGGAGCACTCGGGTGGCGGGCGCGTCCTGGCCGACTGGCTGCTTCAGAAATTCGGCACGGGGCGGGCGGCTTGGGCCATTCTGGTGGCGGCCTACCTGGTGGGCCTGCCGCTGTTCTTCGAGGTGGGCTTCGTCATTCTGGCGCCGCTGGTGTGGAACCTGACGCGCGAAACCAAACGGTCGCTGTTGTTCTACGGACTGCCCATGGCGGCCGCGCTCACTATGACACATTCCATGGTGGCTCCGCACCCGGCGCCGGCCGCCGCCGCCCAATTATTCGGAGCCGACCTGGGACTTTCGATTCTCTACGGCATCTCAGTGTCCCTGCCCATGGCTGTCGTGGCCGGGATTGTCTACGGTGGCTGGATAGCGAAGCGCATGAACATTCCCGTGCCGGATATCTCCGAAGCGGCTCCACAGGCTTCACAAACGCTGTCCCGGCCACCCTCGCTGCCAGTGATCGTTCTGCTGCTGGTGTTGCCGGTCCTGCTGATCTTCGGGGCGACCCTGGCCAACATGGCCAAACTTCCGTATGGCGGCGTAGCCACGTTCCTTGGGCACCCGTTCACCGCGCTCACCATCACCGCGCTGGTGGCCATCTACTGGTTCGGCCTCCGGAGGGGCGTGACCCGCGACAATGCCGCGAAGATGGCGGCGCAATCGCTGGCCCCTATGGGCGCGTTGCTGTGCATCATGGGCGGCGGCGGCGCGTTCAAACAGGTGATTGTGGATTCGGGCGTGGGCCTGTATGCCGGCCACCTGTTGATGACGTCGTCCCTCTCGCCGTTGATCGTAGCCTGGGTGATCGCCGCGGCCATGCGCGTGGCGCAAGGTTCGGCCACGGTAGCGATCATCACAGCAGCGGGCATTGTGGCGCCTATGGTCCACGGCATTCCCGGCTACAGTCCCAACATGATCATGCTGGCGTTGTGCTGCGGCGGAGCGGGATTTTCCCACGTCAGCGATTCGGGATTCTGGCTGGTCAATCAGTATTTCGGCCTGTCGGTGGCGCAAACTCTGAAGACCTGGACCGCGATGAAAATCATCGCGTCCATTTTGGGGCTGGGAATTGTGCTGGGGATGCAGGCGATCACGCACTAAAAAGGCTCTTTGCCGCCGATTGGCTGGTCACATTATCGAACTACATAGCGACCATTCTGAAAGAACCATCCCTACGATGTACTACCGCGCGCAGCAGACCCGGGAGCCGATCAAACTCTGGGAGATCTCGGTCGTACCCGCTCCATCGGTGGCTTCGGGGGCATCGGAGGCAAAGTACTTGCCTAGCTCCAGGCGGCGATACACATCCCCGGCGATTCCGGCCGCGAGGGGGCCGATCGCCGGCCGACCGCCGGTCAGCAGCACCACCACCGCCAGCTTGCGCTTGCCGGTTTCATTGAACGATCCGAACCATCCCAGGTGCGTGTGGTTATCGTCGCTGCACGTACCCGTCTTTCCGGCAATCGGCGCATCTTCCCTGGCTCGGTGCGCGGTGCCAAATTCTACCGCTCCCCGCATTCCCGGCTCGATCATCGGGATCAGTTGCCCGATGTCCAGGCGCCGCTTCACGCGCGGCACAAAAGCCGCCACTTCCCCCGCGTTGCGCGGATATTGCAGGTAGTACAGGGTTCCGCCATTAGCCACCGCGCTCATGAGAGCCGCCAATTGCAGAGGAGTCTGTAGAATCTCCTCTCCGAAACTGGTCAGCATACCCACCCCGCCGTTGCGCGGGGCCGCGGCAGGATAGTGGCCGGGTTGCTCGCCGGCGATGGCCAGACCGGCCTTCTCGCCATATCCGAACAAGTGGGCATAGTAGCTCACTTTCTGAAAGCCGAGATGTTCCCCCAACGTCGAGAAATAGAGATTCACGGAGTGCGCTAAGGCATACGTAAGGTCCATCTTGCCGAGTCCGCTGAGGCGCAGCTTGGTGGCCGGCTGGATCGCCTTTTCGCTCAATCCCGCCAACGCCACGGAAACCTTGATGGTGGAGCAGGGCTGAAAACCGGCACTGAGCGCGATCTTCTGGTTCACCATGGAGAGCACTCGTCCCGACCCCGAGTCCACTACGACGACGGACCCGTTATATGGCCCCAGCGCCTCCACGGCAGCCCGGCGGACGGCCAGATCCTCACCATCCAAATTGTCGCCTTCGGTGGAATCGGCATAAGTCGGTTCGGTCCACGGGCCTCCGCGGATGATCGGCGGAGGGGGCGGAGGGAGAGGCTTCGGACCCATCACCGGGTGCGGAACCTGTGCCGCGGACGGGGTCACGACGGCTGCCTGGCGGACCGCCGAAGTCAGCAGCCGGCTTCGGGTTACGGCGGTACGCGACTTAGGGGCCGGGAGGGCTTTGGCTTTCGGTTTGACCTGGGTCGCCGAAGTCACGCCAAGTAAACCCAGCATCATCCCCGCAAATCCCAGCATTCCGATCGAAAACCAACTACGCAAACCCGTCATATTACGATATCCATGAGGGCGGAGGGCAGGGCAAACCGAGCCAGAGCAAGCACCGAAGACACCCGCCGGAGCAGCCGGACTCTTCGATTGTGAAGTCCCCACGTTATTGTTCGTCAAGGCGACTTCCTGCATTTTACCATGGGGTAAGAGCACACACATGAATCGGCAGAAACCGCGCGACCCCACACGGTCTCCAGTCCGGATTCCGCAACGCCGGATTTTCGCCTGCCAGCTCTGTCCGCGCCTACCGCGATTGGGGTTATTTATGGGGCAAGCCAGTGCATCCTTCGGCGATCGCCCGTTTGGTAATTCATCCGCGAGTTTGGGTTCGACTGCGCCATTATCGCGGCGCCGGCGCCTCCGTTTGACCCGGGGATTGGGGTGTCACAATAGGCGCTTCCCCCGCCGCCCGAATTGGCCTGACATGGCTTCGTTGCGGTACAAATACCAGAGGGCCAGCCCTTGGCGATCCAATCGTTCGCGCGCTTCGCGTCCGCGGCGAGGACGCGGTCATACAAAGGCACGGCGTCAAAGCGCCCCGCTCCTTGGCGTCGACGGAAGTGGGATTGCTCATTCGGATGCCTCCCGAGTAGTGCGTCATTGAAACGCGGAGCCCGGCGCGGAACCACAGTAGTCCTGGTTGGTCGTCTTGACCAGTTGCTGGTCGCTGCCGAACTGGTAACGGCGTATGGTATGGACCTGGCGTCCGTCGGTGCACCGCCTGGGAGGCGATAAGTCCAGGAACCAGACCGACGCGTTCGCCATCTTGTGTGCATCGGCGGTGCCCGCGCCGCCGGGCAGGAAGACGCTCCCATAGGTGAGAGCAATCTTGAGCTTATCGCCCTTCAGCTCCTTGCGATAGGGCGCCTCACGGGACGCCGTTTGGCCAGTCGCCTTGCTCATTCCGGCGTCGCACCACTTCTTGCGGAGTTCCTCGATGGTTCCCGACCATTCCGCACTGCCGATCACACGGTCGGGCACACGTTCCGTGGGCGAGACGCCGGCCTTGACGATCTCGTCGTATGTCTGGATGCAGAGCTTGTAGTAAGTGGACCCGGATCTAACGTCGGTTCCGGCCTGCATTGCCAGGATCGCCCATTTCTCGAAGGCCCGGATCCTGCCGACCCGTTCCACGTGCTCGCACGACGTGCGGATCTCAGCCAGCGTATGGATACCAGGCTTGAACTCGGGTGCTTCGTACTGGACATCGAGCGTCCTGGTGTCGGGAACCCCTGCCGTGCGGAGCTTGTTGAGCAGTTCCATGCAATGTGCGCCGTTCTTGATGTCGACGTCGTTGTCCCCCACCGACCAAGCCTTCGTGCCGCCGATCTGGTACCAGCCGATTGAACCGGCGAGTTGGGACAGCGTAGAGAAATTCGGGTCGTCCGTCGTGAGCCGCTGTGCGCCGGCGGTGGGCGGCTTGATCGAAAACAGGATGCATCCCAGAATAAGTGTGGTCTTCATATCGCTCCTATTGAACCCGGATACCGAGAGATTTTTCGAAAAGATAGAGGAACAGCAGGGGGTTGTGCATCGCGGCGTAGTTAAAGCCGAAGACGCCCTCGTGGTCGAATAGATCGAAGAGGCTTCGCTTGGCGTCTTTGCGCCGGATGGTGAGATAGGCATCGTGCAGCCTGGCCGAACCGATGTCTTCCGCGGCACACCGGCTGACCTTGCCATCCTTGTCCACGATTTGAATGAAGCCACGGCCAAGAACAGCCCAGCGATTGTACCCCATGTAGAATTTGACGAAGCCCTTATGGGTGAACTCGGCATCGAGTTTCGGAGTCACATAGCCGTACCAGGCCGATTCCACCGCGCGGGCGAAATTGTAAAGATTACCCGCCGGCGGCGTCTTGGCATCCGCGTGGTGGCTTCCGGTGAGGTCGAAGACCGACTTTTCCGTATCTGACGAATACCAATGAAAGTAGAACTTGCTGCCGTGGTACTGGCCATTCTTCAAACGGCGGATTAGCCGGGTTGACACCGCCGATGCATCCTTAAAATGGAACACGGAATTCTCAACGATTCTGGTCCGCTCGCCCTCGCACCGGAACTGGGCGCAGCCGCTATCGCCGGCAAAATTACAAAAATGGCTGAAGGCCGAGCTACGCCAGCCAAGGTATACCGGAAGGAGCGCAAAAACAGCAGCCCACAGAGCGGGAGGCGTGCCGGTGAGACTGGATGGGATGAGGAGGAGTCCCGTCAGGCGATGGAATCCCATGGCGAGCAGGAACCCCACCGCGCCCCAAGCCAGGGCAATCGCCGCCCGAACGGGCGCGGACTTCGCATGCGCGCCTTTCTTCAGCGATGTGTGGGCAGTCCTGGTCGCGCCGATCTCCGCGGGAGGCGCGACGAAAAAGTCCCGGTCCGGCGCCAGCGGCTCCCCATTATGTTCGGTTACCGTGGGTGGCGGGTTCCACATAGGACTGCCTCCCTATTTCGGCGCCGGTTGCCAGCCGCTGCCGCGCTCGAATAGGGTATTGGAGAGCCCGCATGTGTATGCGCCGGGCCCCAAAGCACTCGTATAGTACATGGTCCCGGACACCTTGACCTTGTTCGAATAGCCAACCACGTTCCCATCGGCAAGGTGCAGCTTGAGATCCCTGTTCTTGTAGACTTCAGGCGGTTTTTCCACATTGTTCGCTCCGTTCCCAAGCTTGGCGCTGGCTCCCACGGTGTTCTCCCAGGATGCGAGCGACGGCCGCACTCGCATCATGATGATAGTATCGGAATCGCCGAATCCCTTTTGCGGAAAGTCCACATAGCCTTCGAGCATGAGCCGTTTGCCCTCATTGGCTTTGATGCAAGCCGCCTCGAAGGCCGCCGGAACGCCGCGGGCAGGCGGGCCGGATTGACCGCAAGCTACCAGAAAAAAACTGAAAAGCAGGACGGTGCTTCGCATGGGTCTTCGCTCCTCTGTCTCCGGTGGCTGTCACTTGACGAACTTGCCGTTACGGATCGTAATACGCTCGTCCTTCTTGGCTTCGATTTTGCTTCCCGGAATCTCAAAAGAACAGAAGGAGGCGGAACAGAGTCCGTACATGGTCGAATTGGCTTTGAGATCGTAGATCGAGATGCTGAGCTTCCCCTCGCTTTGCACCTTGAGCTTGTAGATCTTGTTGTCTTGGTTTATGACATCGGTCGCCAGGGCTACCGCCCCGAAGGACGAAATCAGGATACCGATGAGAATCGCTCTTCGCAATATGTGCCTCCTTGCCGGCCCGTGCACTTTGGAACCGTCAGTGCCGCGCATTTTCCACGCCCTGAAGAACGCCAGTCATGAGGCCCCCCGGTTTTTCGAGATAGCCAACGCTGTTCGTAATGGCGACGCCAGCCCCAGACTGGATAACCCCGCCCATGATTAACATCGCCTTGGCGCTGGACTGAAGGATGCTGGGCCAATCGACGTCGAGTTCATCCAGGAGCTTATCCAGGAGCGATCCGACCAAAGAGAGCCCGAATCCATCGATACCGATTTCTGCGGCCACGTCTTTTGCGTCCAGGCCGAGGAACATTACGCTGAGGGAAGCTCCGCCCTTGGCGGCTATCGAAAGGTCCTGAATCGTACAGAAACCGGCAATATCGTCGACGGTCAGTTCATGTTCGTCGAAAGCCTCCAACATGTAGAGTTGCCCAGAGCTGGGATAGTCCGTATCCGAGCCGCTTGCCCACATTACCCCAAGGCCGCCGCTCACACCCACCGACCGGTATGAGAAGTGCCATCTTCCGCCCTTCGGAGAGGTCAGGTATATGGATCCCGTCGCCAATGCCAGTGATATGACTCCCGGGCTGCTCATGTTCGAGCTGCTGGATGTGTCAAAAGCCCACTTGCTCTTTCCCGTGATTCGTATCATGGGTATCCTCCCGATCCTTCTCTCCAAACAGATGAGACAGAAACCGGAAAACATTTCGTGGAACTGCGATCGCACTTGGAGAGGCAACCGGCGGGCGGAGTTATCGCCTGGCGTCGAGAGGAGCCCATTGGCCCGACTGAATGAATCCAGCCCAGTAGAAGGGGTGCTCCCGGCCGCTTTGTTTCAGCATTTGGAGCTGCGCCTGACGCAGCGCCTCGCCGCGTCCGAGGCCCTGCTTCAGGCCGGCGTAGAAGGCGGTCATCGCCTGCCGGGTCACATAGTCGCCGACCGGCCACAGCGTCATCACCAACGTTTCGGCGCCGGCCAGCACGAAAGCGCGCCTCAGACCGTAAACTCCCTCGCCATCCTTGACCTCGCCAACACCCGTGTCGCAGGCCGAGAGGTTTACGAGTTGGGTGCCCCAGAGATTCAGCCCGGAGGCTTCGAGGGCGGTGAATATGCCATCCTCATCGCCGCCTTCCTTGCGGTTCGCGCCAGCCAGGGCCAGGCCGGAGCGCAGCAAGGGGTTGCTGGCGGCGCCGCCAGCCTGCGCCGGCAGGAAAAAGCCGTGCGTGGCAATATGCAGAATGCTGGGCGCGTCTAGGTGCTTGAGAGCCGATTCGGTCGCGTCGCGTCCGGCCAGCAGGCGCGCCTCCGGGAACAGCGACTGGATGGCAAGAGCTTCCCGGCCGGCGCCGGGGAGAGGAGCGAAATAGAGGTCCTTCAGCTCGGCTGCGGTGTGGCTGCGCCGGCCGGCCACTGGGGAACCGGCCGCCACCGGTGTTCCAGCCGGCTCGCCAAAGAGAGGGTCCGCGAAGATCACAGGGGGGCCGTGGATTGAACGCGGGGCTTGCAGGCGCAACAGGTCGCGCCCGCTGCTGAGGTAGGTAATGGAATAGCGCTCCACGAGATATTCGCCGTGCTCGTCTATCAGGGCTTGGAATGGCACCAGATTGAGGAGCCCGTCCGGCGAGATCAGCAATTGCCTGGCATCGCCCGAAAGGGCGCGGAGCGGCTCCATGATTCTGTGGTCAAGAGCGCGGGCGGCTTCCGGCACGTCTTTTTGGCCAGGGTCGCGGAGCAGATGGCGGAACTTGTCCGCGGCCAGGTCGATCTCCCCGGCAGGGCCCAGATCCTTCCATTTGACGGCGCTGTCCGAACTCAAGACGTACGCGATATAGCGCCGCTCGCCGTAGGCTTCGTTATTGCTGCGCCTGGGATCGAAGGGACGCCATGTGGAGAACTCGATGAGCACCGTGCGAGGCGGAATGACTGATTCTACCGCGTCCAGCGTGACCGGCTGCGAGTGCGCGATGAATTCGGCGCTGCGCCCGCTGACCGCGGCTTCGGCGCGATCCCTCCGCTCGGCAAACTCCGCCAGCCGCTTCCGATATGCCGCCGCCGAGAGGACGCCAGGTCCCCCGAGGGCGAGCCGGGCATACTGGCTGGTGGATGCGTTCCAGGTGTCGAGCAGCGCCTGGCTCTGCGGGTCCATACGCTGGCGTAGCGACGCGAGGGTGAGCGACATGGCGTCGAGCACCCGTCCCTTGCGCCGCAACACGGCAAGCGCCGCGAGCCTCGCCGCCGCCTGCGACTCCGGCGCAAGACCGACCTGCAGGGAAATGGTGCGGTCGGTGCGCTCCGACAGCGAATCGAAGTACGCCAGTTTCTGGCGCTCCGAGCCGGCTGCCAGATTCAGCGCCAGGTTTTTCTCGATGGCTTCATCGGTCAGGGTCTGGAACTTCAGGGAGTTTTCCACATCGCGCATCGAGGCGTAGGTGCGAGCGATATTGCCGAGCGAGATGAGCGTCAGATTGTGATAAGGACCGAGCACCTTCTCCGACGTGGCATGGACGCGGAAGTGCAACTCCAGCGCCCGGTCGAAGTCCCCGGTGGACTTGTAAATGTTGGCGATATTGTTCAGGACGGAGAGCACCTGAGGCTGCTCGGGCCCGACGCTTTTTTCGAGGAGGGCGAGCGCTCGTCCGTAGAGTTCGAGCGCGCGCCGGGGCTCCTTGCGCCAATCGTTGGCAATCAGAGCCAGGTTCCACAAGGGTATCGCCAGCACCGGGCTATCGGCGGGAAGAACCCGCTGTTCCGCCTCCACCACGTGGTTCAGGAGAGGCTCGGCTTTGGCGTATTCGCCTCTGGAGTTATAGAGGACCGCCAGATTGTTCATCGCCTCGAGCGCCCGCAAAGAATCGAAATCCAGGGAGCGTTTGGCGATCGAGATCGCCCGTTGCAATTCTTCTTCGCCGCGCGCCCAGTCTCCACGCGCCTGGTGGAGATTCGCCGACACGATGAGCGGGAATATCAACGCCGGATGCTCCGGGCCCAGCACTCTCTCGCCGACTTCCAAACCGCGGGTCAACAGCGGCTCGGCCTTGGGGTACTCACCCGCCTCGCGATACGTCTCCGCCAGAGCCGCCAGCACCGCAATGCATCGTGGATGATCCCGGCCGAAAGCCCGATCGTCGATTTCGAGAGCCCGCCCGAGCGCGGATTCCGCTTTGTCGTATGCGCCCGCATGAAAATACAATTCGCCTGCCTGCTGCAGCCGGAATGCGACGGCGGTGGCTTGGGGGCCCAGTTCCGCTTCGGCGATCTCCACGGAACGCATAGCCAGCGGGAGCGCGTCTCGATATTCGTTCATATTGCTGAGCCGGTGAGCCTCCGTGGCAAGCGTCGACGATTCGTGCAAGCGCCGGTCGCGATCGGTGGCCGCGCGGACTTCGTTCAAGCGAACCTCGTAGCGGCCGGTGGTTCCCTGGTAGGGCGCTTTCACCCTGAGACGATAGATACCGGTGCTTTGAGCGACAAACCCCTGGCTCTCTTCGTCGCCTGAGAGCTCCGGCACAACCAGCTCGAAGACTTCGCCGCCATCCGGCCCGATCAGCCGCGCGCTAAAGTCGATGCCGCGATGCCTCAGGAGGATGCCGGCGAACTCGCCTGCCTTCATGCCGATCGCAAATTCCTGCGTTTGGTGTCCCGATATTTCGCCTGCCACCCATCGGCCGGCGTCGAGCGGAGTGGCGTCCTGTGCGAGGGCGGCACACGCCGCCAGGAATATACCCGCCAGGCACAAGCGTCCGGATCTCATTTGACGGTCACCCGGAAGGCGTAGCTGCCTATAGGCTCGAGGTCCGGCCCAAGCCCGGATACCTCGAACACGTTGTTGCCGGGCCCCAGCAGGCTCGCCGGCAGCGTAACCGAAATCGCGCTGCGCTCCCCGGAAGCATGCGCCTTCAGGACGCCGCTGCGCCATGGGGTGCGATTCACTTCGGAGACGTTGAGCGCGGCGCGATACGACGGAAAATCGTTCGCCTCGAGTTGCAGCTCGAAGGCCACTGCGCCAGTGCGGGCCGCGATCGTCACCGTAGGAATCCTGGCAGCGCCCCTGGTGGGCGGCCCCAACAATACAGCCAACGTGGTAAGCGGGGCGGGATCGGTGGGCGGCTGCGGTCCGGAGGCGCGAAGCTGGTCGAGCTCGTGACGCAGGTCCTGCGCGCGCCGCTCCGTGGCAGCCGCCGCGGCCTCCGACCGGCTCATTTGATTCCGCAGCCGCAGATCGTCCTGGATGAACCAGGTTGCACCAAGCGCCACCGCGACCGCCATGGTTGCCAGGCTCCAACGCGGGATCGATGTGGAGATCGCCCACCAGCGGTGCGCAAGCGGCTGTTCCCGCTCGGAAAAGGCGGCCAGCGTCTTCGCGAACTGAACCTTCTGGCGCCTTCCCGGGGATGCCAGATAGACCGATCGGAAAAGCTCGAGAGTCTCGCCCGAAAGTTCGTTACGTATATAAGCGTCCACGAGGTCGTTTTCCGCTTCGCTCAAGCGGCTTGCCACGGTGTCATCCGCGATGCTGAGTTCATCCAGACGCTCGGCCTCCTCGTGGGGTAGCGACCCGAGAAGGTAGCGGACCAAGACCTCATCGCGTTGTAGCTGGCTGCCGGACATCGATGCCTCTCTATTCAATAATGCGAAAATCCGGGAAATCCTTCATTCGCCTGTTTTCCGGAGCATGTTCGAACACAACCTTCCAAACGGTCGCGGATGCGGCAGGCGCGGATGCTGAGAGCGTTCAGAGTGACTCCGAGTTGCCGGGCCAATTGGCGGCGGCGCTCGATCTTTTCACGGCACTCTCCACGATAATACTCCAGGATCAGTTCGCGATAATTGTCGTCGAGTTTTCCCAGGCATCGCTCCAGGCAGTCTTGTCTCAACGCTTGAGTGGCGGCGTCCTCGCCGGGCTGAGCGGATCCGTCCGGAAGATCCGAGACATCGAGTTGGCGCGGCCGGGCCTGCCGATGGTATTCCAGGAAGACGAAGCGGGCGATCACGTAGCAGTATCGCGCGGGCGGCATGCCGTGAATGGCGCCCTCCTCCTCCAGGCGGCGCGCCACACGGCTCAAGGCTTCGTCGGCGAGGGAGTCCGGCGACAGGCAGTTTTTCCGGTCGAAGTAAGCGGCTAACCTTCGATGGATTTCGAGGTACTTTTGCCCCCCGGAATCCACGCCTTCGTCAAGCCAATCGAGAAAATGACGAAAAGCGCGTTGTTCCTGCGACTGCTCTTCAGGTGCTCCCGCCGTCATTGCCTCACCATTTGGTCCCAGTTACCCTGCTTTCCCATAGATTACCGCATTGGCGGATGGTTCATAGAAGGGACCGATGGTGCGACACCGAGGACTGGGAGGCATTCCCGCTCAGCGTGAGACTGAGACAGCCACGTTCTTCTGCAAACAGGACGACATTGGCGAGGCCGAAGCGTCAATCTCCGCCGCGAGAGGCGTTCCACCGGAACGGCAAGCGTGCCCGTTCCGCCGTCAAACAGTTACCGCTGGACACCACAGGTCAACTGCACGACGTGGTCGCCCCATGTGCTGTAGAACGCATGAAACATGGTGACGGTCTTCAAATCGATGCCCTGCAGTTCAAAACCATCCTGGTGGACAAAATCGTTGCTGACCACCGGTTCCTGAATCGAACCCACTTCGTTGTCCCCATGCCACTCGATATTTGTACCGTGCGCCCAAAAGTACACGTTGCCATTCCCTGTCGCCATCTTCGGACTTACCGATTCGCCAGGCAGTATCTCCCACCAACCGGAAGTTATGAAGTGGCCGGTGGCGTCCGGCCTTTGGAATTTGATCGCAAGACGCAGCGGGACATTGGCGCAATCGTTCTTAAAGGTCATCGTGATTACATTCGGAGCCATTTCCGAACGGCGCTTCTCCAACCACGCATCATAAGTGAGCTTCAGCCTTTGCGAGTCTTTCACAATTTGTTCCAGCCGTTTGGCCGCCCCGGCCTGGCGCTGGCGCTCGGCACTCACTGCCGCGGCCTGGCGATCCGCCGCCTCTTTGGCCCTTTGCGCCTCCACCCTCTGCGCCTCGACGATCTTATCCCGCTCTATCTTGTGATGAATCAGGATGCCGGCCGTCACGAGGACAAACAGAAGCGGAATGAGCCAGACCCATTTAGGGATTGGCGGCGATTTGCGGAAAGACGTATCGGCTTTCACTCTCTCGAGAGCCTGCTGGAACGATTCCACCGATTGGAACCGGTCGCCGGCCTTCAGGGCAAGGCCTCGCCACAACGCCGCTTCGTCCGCGGACGGCATGGCTACGCCAAGCTGTCGAGGGCTTTGCAGTGTGTCGGAGTGCAACCTGTCGAGCGCCGGGGGGGGCGTGACGCCGGTGATGGCCCGGTAGAGCGTGGCGGCAACCGCATAAACATCGGTCCAGGGACCTTGGGCGCCGTTGCGCCGATACTGCTCCTCGGGGGCATACCCTTCCTTCAGCACCACCGACAGGCTCTGACTTCTTTCGCCTGCCTCAAAACGGGCGGCGCCGAAATCGAGGATCTTTACCAGTCCTTGACGCGTCAGGTAAATATTGTCCGGGCTGATGTCGCGGTGCAGTAGTCCCTGGCTGTGAACTTCGCGCAAACCGTCCATCACGCGCATCATGATGCCGCGAGCCACGTCGTAGGGAAGCCGCCCGCCCGAATTGGCCAGCGACTGTCCGAGTGTCATCCCTTCCAAGTAACCCATCACCAGGTAACCGGTGTGGTTCTCCTCAAATAGATTGAGCACGGAGACGATGCACGGATGATCGCTGAAGTGGGCCAGAATGCGGCCTTCGCTCATGAAACTGCGCAGGCCATGCTCGAAGTCGGTCTGCGCATGGGGACCTGAAGGCGCTACCGTCGTGCCTCCCGGCATCCGTGAGGCAATCGCTTGCGGAAAGAATTCCTTGATGGCAATCTTCCGGTGAAGCCGTGTGTCCCAGCCGATATAAGTGATGCCGAAACCGCCCTGCCCCAGAACCCGTCCCACCAGGTAGCAGTCGTGCAGCGGCGTGCCCGGCGCCAGGTGCAGGACACTGGCCGGCATTGTTCGATCCCAGCCACAATGCGGGCAGACAGGGCCGCCCGAGTCCGGCTCCATGCAACCCAGGCAACGCGCCGGGGCCGCGGCGTCCAATGTGGCAGGCGCCATAGAGCTATTCATGATGCTCCTCCAGTTTGACTCTCATTTGCCAATCGTGTCCTATCCAGGATCTTCCCGGTTTGTATCCGCGTCTTTACATTCGCGGTCATATAAAGGTGCGCAAACGGCGGCGAAAAAGGGCGGAATCGCGGAATAGCCGCACCTGAATTCGGGAGCCTCTTCCGTATTGATTCGGAGCAGGCGGCGGCCAGAACGACCGCGTAACGTTCGGATTTCCATAGGGCGCCCGCGGGCCGCACCGCGGTGGTCACAGCTTAGGCGGATCCGCGCCAACGGCCTTCGCCAACCTGTACGACCACCACGACTAGGCATATCGCGGCGTCGGCATGTGGTATCCACGGCTTAAGGCGGGACACGGGCCTAGCTTCCGGCCACTGGCGGCGCCGCCCCCGACGGCGTGTCTGGCTGCTGCGCATCCTTTAATTGACCTGGCCCGTCAAGACTTGCTTCGACGCATTTCTCCACCTGTCATTTCCACCTGTCGTTTCCCGCTTGCTCCGCCCCCGAAATCGCGCTACAGTCCACAGTACCGCTCGGCTCGATTACGAAATGGAACCATCCTGATGCAGACACCCTGGGGTGAGTGCGCGGTCTCGGACGCGCACGTGCACTTCTTTTCGCGCCGATTTTTCGATGCCCTCGGCGCCCAGTGCGGAAAGCCCGCGTCCGAAGTGGCCGCGACGCTGAATTGGGAACTGCCGCCCGAGAATCCCACCGACCTGGCCCACCGCTGGGTGCGGGAGTTGGACAGCCACGGAGTCGACCGCGCGGCCCTCATCGCCAGCATCCCAGCCGACGAAGCTTCCACCGTGGCGGCATCCGCGGCCTATCCGGACCGCCTTTTCGCGTACGCCATGGTCAATCCATTGTCCGAGCATGTAGTCTCCGTCCGCGGATTGCACGCGATCTGCCTCTTTCCCGCGATGCACTGTTATTCGATTCAGGACCCGCGAGTGGAGCCCGCACTGGAGCAGGCGGCCGCGGACCACTGCGCGGTATTCGTACACTGCGGCGTCCTGTCCGTGGGGGTCCGCAAGAAACTGGGCCTTCCCAGCCCATTCGATATGCGCTTCTCGAATCCCCTCGACCTGCATTCGGTGGCGCTTCGACATCCGCGCGTGCGTTTCCTCGTCCCGCACTTCGGCGCGGGATATTTCCGCGAAACGCTGATGTTGGCGGACCTGTGTCCCAACGTGTATCCGGACACCTCCAGCAGCAATTCCTGGATGCGCTACGAAGGTCTGGACCTACCCGCGGTGTTACGGCGCGCGCTGAGCGTGACCGGCCCCACCCGATTGCTGTTCGGGTCGGACTCCTCGTTCTTCCCGCGCGGCTGGAACCGCGAGATCTTCGAAGTGCAGACGCGCGCCCTGCTGGCGCTGGGGGTCGATGGCGCGGATGCCCGGCTGATTCTGGGCGAGAACCTGCGACGGATTTTGACGGAGTTTTGATAGACCGCCAGACACCCGCACTACCCATAGCGCGCTCAAGCTCCTCGGCCGAGTGCGGCACGCCAGGAGTCGGCAGTTCCGCCCCCCGGTGTCGGGATTTCCTGCAACCACCTTTGCCCGGGATATCGCCAAGCCGGAGGGATCGGTAATGGAGCCGGAGATCCCGGCGTTCTGAGCTGGGCGCTGCGGACAGGAGGGCAAAAGCAACTGCGGATCGCGGGCGGAAGCGCCTGCGCCACCAACACAGATCTGGCGCTTGCAGCAGTGGGGTAGGCCGTTCCGCCTTCCGAGCCGAACGCCTAACCTAAGCAGGCGGTTTTGGCTCACGGGCGCATTCTGCACTCAAACCAGCAATAATACGAGATAATTGTGCGCATGGAAGTATGTGTCGGCAGCCGGCCACGAGCTACAACCTACGCCACCATAATCCTGCCGGCTTGCTGCCGTTGTGCCTCCGCCCTAAACCCTTCTCTCGACATCGATCAATACGCTCACACCGCGCGGACGGTCCGCGGCGACGCGATCGCGGTTGAGCGAAGCGCCGATCGACTGGAAGAGATTCAAGCGGCTTCACAACGCGCAGTCGCCGTTTGTAGCCTCGACCGGGAATTCAACCAACTTCGAGAGGCTCGTGCGGGTCCAACGCCGCGATATGGAGCGAAGCTCTGGCCCCGCCGGGCCAGGAAGCCCACAACAGAGAACCGAAAGATTCCAAAATGAAGCAGGGGAGGCAATTGTGATTACAGCGGAGATGCGGAAGTCCGGAGTCGACGTTGTCGGTGATATGCCTTGGGGCACACACTTTTGTCTCTTCTACGAGACGAAAGAGGATCTCCTGGAAACATTGGTTTCCTACTGCAAAGCCGGATTGGAAGGCCAGGAGTTTTGCCTGTGGGTGGTTGCCGAACCGATTACGGAGGAAGACGCCAGGCATGCGTTGAAACAAGCTGTTCCTGAGTGCGGTCGATACTTGCTTGACGACAGCATAGAGATTGTCTCGGCTCGCGACTGGTATCTCCGAAATGGCGCGTTTGATATCAAAAGAGTGATCGACGGTTGGAATGAGAAACTCGCGCGCGCATCGGCGAGGGGTTACGCCGGTGTCAGGGTGACCGGAGATACGGCATGGCTCGAAAAGAAGGACTGGAAGGACTTCTGCGAATACGAAGAATCGCTTAACGGGGCTGTCGCCAACCAGCATCTGGCGATCCTGTGCACGTACCCGCTCGCCCAATGCGGAGCCGCGGAAATCCTGGATGTGGTGCGTACACATCAGTTTGCGATAGCAAGGCGACGCGGGAGTTGGGAGGTTATCGAAACCGCTGGGCATAAACAGGCTAAGGCTGAAATCAAGCGCCTGAACGACGAACTCGAACAACGCGTCGTGGAACGGACCAGCCAACTCACGGCGGTCAACGAGAAGCTGATCAAGGAAGTTCTCGAACGTCAGCACGCCGAGGAAGCATTACGGCGAGCGGAGGAAACGGTGCGCGCTACCCAGGCGCGGCTCTCGAGAGCGACGCAAATTGCGACAATGGCTGAACTTGCCGCCTCCATCGCACACGAAATCAACCAGCCTCTTGCAGCCGTGGTAGCAAACGGTCACGCCTGCATGCGCTGGCTTTCGGCTCAGCCGCCGAATCTGGCCAAGGTTCAAGAGGCAGCCGAAAGGATAGTTCGCGACGGCAATCACGTTGGAGCGGTCGTGCACCGCATCCGCGCTCTCTTCAAACCTGCAGTCCTGGAGAGAGCGCCGCTCGACATGAACGAGGTCATCGGCGAAGTGCTCCGGCTCTTAAGCGCCGAGACCGGGAGAAAGCGCGTTGGCGTGGAAACCGAATTGGAAAAGGACCTGGCGCCCGTCGCGGGAGATCTTGTCCAGTTGCAGCAGCTAATATTCAACCTTCTCCTGAACGGAATCGAGGCAATGGATCCGGTAGTTGACCGCCCCAAGAAGCTCATGATTCGCTCCAAACGGCAGAGCGGCGAGGTCGTCCTGGTTGAGATACACGATTGTGGCATAGGCTTGGCGGATCCGGAGAAGGCGTTTGAGGCTTTCTTCACAACGAAGGAGAATGGTTTGGGCATGGGGTTATCGGTTTGCCGTTCCATCATCGAAGCGCACAATGGCCGGCTGTGGGCCGCGTCGGGCGAAGGAGTCGGCACAACCTTCTTCTTCACTCTTCCGGTCCAACTGAGTGCGGCGTCATGAGCGCCGAGCGGTGACCAGCCCATCGCCTTTGTTCTAGAGACTGGTGAGGACATTTTCAAAGCGCGGCCGACAAACAGCGGGCCGGCGTTACAAGGTCGGATCACGAGGGCGATATCGGCGTGAGAATTGCTGCACACATTTCCTCAAGGACCGTACGTTAGACCGCTATTCAGCAGGGAAGCAATAATGTCCGCTAGTGCCGGCAGTCGACTGCAATTCAAGAGGCAGGACAGACCTCCGAAAGCGATAATCTGTTCGGTGGGTTTCAGGCCGGTGTAAGCCCAAATTATGCCGATGACCGGAATGCCAGCCCACCAGGAGCGCCAGTAATCTAGCCGGGAGCGTTAAGACCACATATCGGCAGGTTTTGTCTGCGGCCTGGCAGGACTGACGCAAGAGAAGCAACGCTTCGGTTATAATCGTGGCTTCGCGAAGCCTGTTGATAGGCTCACCACCGAAGGGTCGAAGTCTTTAGCGGGTTCCGTCAAGCGATAATCAACCATGTCGTTCCGAAACCCGATCCTGGCTGTCCTTGTCTTCCTTGGGTCCGCCGGCGGCGTCCCTGCTCAAACCATGCCGGCGCCCGCCGGTCCGGTGCAGCCGCCAGCCCTCACCGCGCTCAACAACTCGTTCCGCGCGGCCTATGCCGATGCCAAGATCCGCGTTCTGGCGTCCTCAGGTCCGGCTCTGGTCGTCAACGGCGATAACTTCGCCCTGTTGCGCGACGGACGGCGCGCCGAAGCCAACGTCGGGACGCCGATCTACGACCCTGTCAAGACCATTGCGCATATCCCGCTCGCGATTTATGTGACCCTAATACCGGGCGACGGAGCCGTCGACGACAATCGCCTCAAGACCCTCGCGGGCCTGCGCGAACTCATCCCGCCCGCCGAGGCCAGCCTCGACACCCTGAAACTTTCCGCCGCCACGCTCGCCCGCCAGAAGCGGATCGTAGCCGCCTCCCTGGCTTTCCTCGACGATGTGGCCGGCAGGCGTCAGTTCGCGCCTGCCGTACTGCTGGCGTTCACCCGCGGCATGGCTCCGCTCGTCATGGAGAATGTCGCCGAGGCCGCCCGCGCGCAATTGGATGCCACCCACGCCCAGGTCTCGGCTTGGCGCCGCGACTTGAGCCCGCAGGAATGGAATCAGCTACACGTTTTGATCATCGGCCCTCACATGCCGCGCGAGGACCTGGTGGTCATGCAGTACTTCCTCCGCCTGCTGCACGAGGCAAGAGAGGGCCGCCGCGTGGTGTATGCCGAGTCGCTATGGGAGGAACCGCAGGCTCTCGATCTCCTCGGCACCCACCTGCTCGACGGCAGGGTCGGCGAGGCATTCTTTGGCGACTACATGCGTATGCACCGAGACCTGCTGGGCGACGCCGCCAAACAGTACCTCCCTCACCTGCTGCCGAAATAGGCGTGTGGCGACTAAATTACTATCTGAGCGCCTGTTTGGGAAGGTGGACGAATCCCACGCGGTCGAGCGGCCGACGACACGGACGGAGCAGCGAGGATTGCCGGGCAGGTAGGATTTTGCCGACGCGCCGCATCGAGTCCATCCGGGAAGTAGCCCAAGTTGGTCGTTGAGGCTTGCGCAGAGTATCGGAATCTGATATAACGGAATCCGATCATGAAACCAGCCCTCGACGATTTTCTTCCGCTGGCCCCGGCCACGCTGCACATCCTGCTCTCGCTTGCCGGCAAACCGATGCACGGCTACGGCATCATGCAGGAGGTGCTTCGGCAATCCGATGGCCGCTATAACCTGGGGCCCGGAACACTCTACGACAACCTGCAGCGGCTGATGAAGCAGCGCATGGTGGAAGAAGTTGCGGGGCCGTCCGGCGAGGAAAACTCGCGCCGCCGGTACTATCGCTTGAGCACCCTCGGGCGCGGCGTGCTTTCACAGGAAATCGCGCGGCTGGAGGACGTCGTACACGAGGGCCGAGCGCGCCTCCGCTCGCTGAAACCGAGGAGGACGTGATGCTGCGGTGGCTGTATATTCAATTGATCCGGCTTCACCCAGCGCCGTTCCGGTGGCGGTTTGGCGACCAGATGCTCGACATCTTCGACGGATCTCACCATGATCAATCGAATCCGCTGTCCCCCGTCGGCCATTCCAAAGCTGCGCTCACGCCGGGCGATCCGTCTGGTGACTTCTCTCATTTCCCGACGGAGCCAGGAACCCTTTCAAATGAGCAGCACCTGAACAGGAATCTCTCTCGCCAGCCCAGGAACGAACGCATGATCATTACTCCGCGGTGGGAGAGAATGAGCGCGAGATTGCACGACGGTATGGCGGAGCGGAGGTCTAGTTCGTGATGACCGGGGAGAAAACGATGGGCGCTGCAAGCAACTTGCGTAGCGCTACCGCGGTGATTCAGGTTCCGGCGCTGGCGGTGGACCCAGAGCGCACCGCCAGCACCGTGTTTACCAACGTTGTTTAGCGCTGCTGGCCGGGCGTGTTCCCCGCGGGCCAGGAAACCGGCGCTGCCTGGGCCGGCGGCGCCGCGGTGCAGGGGTTGGGACGCTCGGGCGCGTTCACCCCGGGCGGCAACCTGAACTCCGCTACCGGCGTCACCGGCAGGTTGCCGCCGCCCCGGCCCGCGCCGCCCCGGCCTGTCGGAGGCGGGGGCATGGTGGCAGCCGAGCAGCGTGGCGCCATCTGGTCGGCGTTGGCGAGGGCATAGAGGGTCAGTGCCTCTTCCACCGCCGCCTCGCGCATGTCCGGCTCGTAGATCCGCTCGTAGGTGTCGAAGTTGGTGTGGTGCGTGTAGGTGTTGTAGTCGAACGGATCCTGGCTGTAGCCCACACCTGGTAGCCCAGCGTTGTTGAACGAGGTGCTATCGGTGCCGCCGGTCTGGCGGCCGAGGGTGGGGTTGACGTGATAGAAGCCCCAGTCCTTGAAGTTGTCCATCACAGTCTGCACCATGGCGGCGGCCTCGGGCGGCCCGAACACGCTGGCGCTGCGCGGCTTGCCGGTGCCGTCATCGAGGTTTAGGTAGGCGTCGAGCTTGAACCATTCCGGCTTGGGGTTCTCGGCGCTGCCGAAGTGCTGCGCCACATAAGCTATCGAACCATACAGGCCTTCCTCCTCGCCGCTCCACAGCGCGACGCGGATGGTGCGACGGTGGGGCAGGTTGAGCGTGTGAATCAGCCGCAAGGCCTCGACCGCCACCGCGCCGCCGGCCGCGTTGTCAGTTGCGCCGGTGGCCGGGTTCCAGGAGTCGAAGTGACCGCCGTTCATCACCACTTCGTCGGCCTTGTCGGCGCCGGGCAGTTCACCCACCACGTTGTAGACGGTGCGCCCGGCGGGGTAAAACTCGTTGTGGATGTTGATCCGCAAAACAATCGGGATCTGGTCGATGGTCGCGGTGCGGTATATGCGTCCGTAGTCCTCGTTGCCCATGAGCAGCGAGGGCAGGTTGGGGTTGTTGGGGTTCTCGTTGTAACCGGCGGTGGATTGCTGCGCGATCACGCCGTAGGCGCGGCCGGAATCAGTCACCTTGACCACGGCGCCGTTCTCGATCAGGAACTTGTTCACCTGCTGAGCAATCTCGGCCGCGGTGAGGCCCTCGGGGGCCGCACCGCCCGCTGCGGCCGGACCGCCGCGAGCGCCGCGGCCGCCCGCAGTCGCTGCGGCCGGACCGCCACGGCCGCCGCGGCCTCCGGGCTGCGACCAGGAATCTTCGGCGCGGCGCAGTGGCGCCGGCACGAAGTTCTCTTGTACCTGAACGTGCGGGCCGTAGAAGATGATGGCGCCGCGAACCTTGTCTTTGATCGACGACAGGTAGGCATCGAGGCCGGCCTGGGTCACGGGCTTATTCTCGCTCGGCGTCGCCGCAGGCATGGGCGGCGGCGCGGCGCCGGGGTTCTCGACGGCCGCCAACTGCTCGGCCGTCATGCCACCGCCGCGACCGCCACCGCCCCGACCGCCGCCACCGCCCCGACCGCCGCGCCCAGCGCCCGCCGGGGGCTGGGGAGGTTCGACCACCAGCACCGGACCCTGCACCGGGCCGTTGGTGCCCAGCGTCCAGGAGACTGCCCGCACGTTCAGCGGTTGCTGGAACGGCGAGATCGCGTTGGCTTCCAGCTCCCAGTTCTGCCAGCCGGGATGGTTGAAGTTCCAGGCTTCGAGGTGGACGTTCGAAAAGCCCCATTTCACCATCTGACCCACCGCGAAGTCCTGCGCCGCGCGCAGGCCGGGCGAGCCGGTGAGGCGCGGACCGTAAACATCGGTTACCTCGTGCAGCCACCACATCAGCTGCGAATCTTTGGTTTCCTGCGCCTGTAACTGGGTATTAACATTTGCCAAGCCGGGCGCCTGCGCCAGCGCCGGGAGAATCGCCAGGCAGCAGGCCGCAAGCGTATAAGCCAAACGTGGGGTCATGTGTGTCTCCTCGATCTGAAATTTGCGCAAAAGCGCTGCTATTGTGCGGAATCGCTTTTTGACAATGGGTTCGCGGCCATTGTACACCCGGCCGCGCTTGCCGTGGATGACGGACGAGGTCGTCTGGCGCAAAACGAACGGGCCGCCATCCTACTTAGCCTTCCCAAGCTTTATTATTCAATATCGGCAGCTATTTCGCGGGCGAGCCGGCCGCACGACGCCGCAACCACGCGCGAAGCTCCGACGCCGTCATCCCGAGGGCTCGCGCGAACGCTTCCATCAAGCTCTCGTTTTCGAGCCGAACGATCCCTTTTCGGGCTAATTAGCCGACCGTGGAAACTGATCCTCCACGAAACGGCTTCGAACCGCGTCTCTTTGTTGATCGTCTTAACCAGGAGGGGATTATGCAACGCCTCACATCCTCAACGCTTCGGGGCCTGTATCTGGTCGCCCCGCTGATCGCCGCAGTACTCTTTGGTGGTCCGAGCGCGCAACCGCAGACTCAACCGGTTCAGACCGGCGGACTTCGGTCGTTTGAAATCATGCCGCTTGAGACGGTGTCGGAGACATCCTCGAACGCCAGCATCGGCGATATCAACGGCGACGGCCATCCCGACATCGTCCTGGTCAAGGGCCGCCATTGGCAGGTGACTACACTAACCTTCCTCGGTGATGGCGCAGGCCATTTTACGCCCGGTCCGCCGCTTCCCAGTAAGGCGGTTAAGAGTTACTCCGGAAACCTCGCCGACATGACAAAGAGCGGCCATCTGGACGTCGTTCTGAGCAACGATTCGCCCGATCCAAAGCTGGTCCTGCTCAACGACGGTAAAGGCAACTTCCGCATTGGCGGCGCCTACGGCGATCCTCAATGGCCTACCCGCAACGCCGCGGTGGGCGACCTGAACGGCGACGGGTACCCCGATATCGTGGCCGCCAATCGCATGGCCACCAGTTACTACTGCCTGAACGACGGCAAACTACACTTCGATTGCCATGCGCTGCCCCATTCGCCCAGCGCTGCGTCGATGGCCATCGCGGACATTCGCGGTACTGGCAACAATGACATCATCTTCCCCTGCCGCGATGGCTGCCAAAGCTTGGTCTATTTCAATGACGGCCACGGTAACTTCGAACACTCGGAACCCTGGGGTCCGGCCAATGGCTCCATCCGCGCCATGGCGGTTGCCGATTTTGATGGCGACGGCCATCTGGATATCGCCGCGTGTCCCGAGCGGTTGGGCTGCTTCGTTTACTTTGGTGACGGCAAAGGCCACTTTAGTAGCGGCGCCAAATTTCAGGAGCCGGAGGCGTTGCCATATTCGATGATTGCCGCCGATCTGAACCGCGACGGCAGGCCCGAAATCCTGGTGGGCTATGTGAATGCGCCCGGCGTGGTGTATTTCAATGACGGTACCGGCAGGAAATATCAACCTGTGAGATTCGGGGACGGCAAGGGAGCGATCTACGGCATGGCGGTGGGCGATCTCAACGGCGACGGCTGGCCGGACGTGGCTGTTGCGAGGTCGGACGCGCCCAGCTTCGTGATGTTCAGCCGGCCACACGAGATGTAATTTCGACAACCTATAATGCGCATCAGCCTGCGGACGGGTCCTGCAGGGGACGTCGGTTACCGAAGAATGGGCATACCGCTCTCGTTGGGCCCTGGGAGAGAGCGTTATGCGGCTATATCGTTAGCCATGGCCCGAAGCCGGCACAAAGCAACTAAGGGCGAAGTTATCTTCCAGAAAGGGACTTCGGGAGCGCGCCAACCGGCGGAGGTATGCTGGTATACTCATTCCGGAAGAATTCGCATGAGACAATTCGGCTCAGTACTGGCAGCGGTAATCGTGACGTTTGCGCTGATTGGCTCGGCTCAAGAAGCCGGCCCGTACAAGGTGCTCAAGAAAGCTAAGGTCGGCGGAGAAGGTGGCTGGGACTACATCTGCGCCGACGCCGCTGGACGCCGGCTGTATATTCCGCGCGGCGCGACGCGCGCGGCGCCGGCCACGGACACGACGCCCGAGGCGCCGGCGGTCGCGAAACGGCTGACGATCTTCAATCTCGACACGCTCGAGCCGGTGGGTGAGATCTCGGGTGTCGGAGGTAATGGCGCCGCGGTCGATCCGAAGTCCGGCCACGGCTTCACCAGCGACCATCCCCAGGTGTCAATGTTCGACACCAAGACGATGAAGCTGATCAAGACCATTGATGTGGGCGCCGCACAGCCGGACGGCATCTACTTCGATCCCTTCAACGAACGGGTCTACGTGTTCAGTCACCCGACGAAGGACGCGACGGTGATTGACGCCAAAGACGGAACCGTGCTCGGCAAGGTCGATTTGGGCGGGGTGCCCGAGCAGGGTGTCGGCGACGGCAAAGGCATGCTCTACGTCGTCATGCAGGATTCGCAGGGCAGTGTTACGGCCGTTGATGTCAACACCATGAAGCCGATCGCCCACTATCCGTTCGGAGACAAAGGCAGGTGCAACGGGCTGGCGTTGGATGCGAAGAACCAGGTGCTCTTCGCTGCGTGCGCAAACTCAGGAAATCCGCCGGCCCAACCGGCACAGGCCATGATGGTGATTCTGAGCGCCAAGGACGGCAAAGTCCTCGCGAGCCTGCCGCTCGCCGGCGGCTCCGACGGTGCGGCGTTCAACCCTTCAACGATGGAAGCGTTCAGCACACATGGCAATGGCACGATGACCATCGTTCAGGAAAAGAGCCCGGCGAGTTTCGAAGTGGAGGAGAACCTTCAGACGATGAATGGCGCCCGCACGGTGACGTTCGACAGCAAGACGGGCCATCTTTTCACGATGTCGCAGGAGCGTGGCCCGGCGCCGCCGGCACCACCAGGCGGTGGTCGCGGGGGACAGGGCCCAGCGGTACCGGGTTCGTTTACGATACTGATGATCGGAAAGTAAGAGCAGTCGCTTGGACACCTGATCGTGAAGGACCGGAGACGCCGACGAGGAAAACTGGGCCCGTTGTCTGGTGACATCGGAAACTAGGTGTGAGTTCGGCGATCTCCGCCCATCCGGCTCTGCTGACCTCGGCAAGTGCGGACAAGGGCAGCGCGGACAATCCCACCAGACAGCGGTATTCATCATCTGTTCATCGAGGTTACGGCAGAATCAAGGCAGTGAAGAATGTTCACTCCAGCGCCGACCTGGATCGTTTTTCGGTCCTGGCAGAGTACGAACGGCTCCTTCAATGATCATCGACTCCGATTTGCTTCGACTGAAAGGATCGATCTAACATGCTCAGAACTGCATTTATTCTCACGCTAGCTACTACGGCATCACTGCTTTCGCAGTCATCCTCGTCCTATCGCGTTACGCACACGTATTTACTGGGCGGCGAGGGGAGTTGGGACTACGTTGTTCCCGACCCGCCGCATCACCGCGTGTTCATCGCCCGGCAGGACCGGGTCATGGTTGTCGATGTCGACAACGGAAAATTGCTGGGCGAGGTCATCGGGATCCAAGGCGCGCACGGAACCGCGGTCGCCGAGGCATCGGGACATGGATTCGCTACCTCGGGCAACGATCAATCTGTCGTCATGTTCGATTTGAAGACCTTTAAGACGCTGGGCCGGATCCCGGCGGCCGAAGACGCCGACGCCATCGTTTACGATGGTGCGTCCAACCGGGTATTCACATTGAACGGCGACGCGCACAGCTCCACGGTTATAGATCCAGTGGCAGGAAAGCTGATAACGAACATCCCGCTGGGAGGCAAGCCGGAGTACGGCGCTTCCGCCGGCGACGGCAAGGTATATGCCAATCTGACCGACATCAGTGAGGTGGCGGAGATCGACGCCAAGGCGGCAACCGTGGTCCGGCGCTGGTCGACTGCACCCTGCAAGCAGCCTGTCTCGATGGCGATCGACACCGCCCACCACCGACTCTTTAGCGGATGCCGTAGCGGCGTCATGGCAGTTTCCGACTATCATGCCGGCAAGGTGATCGCCACCGTACCGATCGGCAATGGAGTCGACGGCGCCGGATTCGACGCGGCATCGGGCGATGCGTTTGCCTCTAATGCCGATGGTACGCTCACGGTGATACATCAGGATTCTCCTGACGAATATCGCGTCGCCGAAACTGTAACGACGCCGCAGGCATCGCGCAATATGGGGCTCGACCCCACCACTCACCGCGTATACCTGGTATCCGCGAACTTCGGTGACGCGCCCGCAGGGGGCCGAGGCAGACGCCCGGTGGCGCCTGGAAGCTTTTCATTGATGGTGATCGAGCGCACTCCAGCGGCGCACTGAACAGCAGACGGCTTGCTCATCAACACTGTCAGGCGCTTGACCGGCTAGGACGGCTTCACCATCACGGTAGTGGCGTTTCGGCCGGGAGATACCGTCTCCGTCCACCGCCAGTGTTATGACCGCATATCGGCAGCGATTTCCGCCAGCTCGAGCCACACCGGTGGTGGTTTGGGCGGGTTACGCGCCAAATCGGCGTCGCGAACTTTCGGGCAATCCACGCTCCCTTCCCTCTAACGCTCGCTTGCAACGAATTGGTTTGTTTTTGTGAAGTTTTGTGAAGTCTGGATCTGGAGGAGTTTGAACGCGAGATGTGTTCTATCATGATGTTGTAAGTGTTTGGGGTCATGTTATGAACCTGCCATGCCCGGCCATCGCTTTGACCAACCTCTTGCTTTCTAGCGCCGCTTTCTGCCAACAGACCTCCCAGGCGCCGGTATTCAAGAACGCCGACGTGCACGTTTCCGTGCCCGGTAGCCAGACCCAGGCCATTGGCCGATTCAGTCCCGGCGCCCGGTTTGAAGCCAACGGCTTTACCATGCTGGACCTAATTGTGAGGGCTTACCAGGTCCCGGATCGGGACTGGGTGGCTGGTGGGCCAGCATGGCTGGGCAACGACAATTTCGACATCGTCGCCGAAGTCCCAGCCGGCGTTCGAGGGACGGCTATGCGTCCGATGCTCCAGGCATTGCTGGCCGATCGTTTCCATCTGGTAGTCCACAATGACAGAAAACCGATGCCGGTTTGCGCGTTGGTCGCGGGCAAGCGCCTGCTCATCAAGGAGTCCGCTGGCGGTGAATCGCGATGCAACTCGAGCGGATCGGACGTGACTACGATGGTCTGCACCAACATGAGCATGGAGCAGTTTGCACACGAACTCTACATCTCGGCCTACGGTTATTTCGACCGCCCGCTAATCGACAGGACCGGCCTCGAAGGCAGGTATGATCTCACCTTGTATTGGATGCCCTTCAACCGTATCGGCGCTCGGAACGCGGACGGCCAATCTGCCGGCATCTCGGCATTTACTGCCGTGAAGACGCAGCTCGGATTGAAAGTGGAAACACAGGAGCAGCCGGTCCCGGTCTTGGTCATCGACCACGTCGACCGGACTCCTACGCCTAACGCACCCGGGGTTGCCGCGGCACTACGGTCTCCAGCCCTTACTGAGTTCGAAGTCGCCGAAGTGCGCGCGCACAAGCCCGAGACTCCGTTTAAGTTTGCCACCTATGACACCGAAGCGGATATCCTGGGCCTCAACTTGCGAAACATAATTGGGGAAGCGTACGGCGTCCGCAACGAAGAGCTCGCGGGCGAGCCCAAATGGGTAGACACCGACCCTTTCGATGTCATCGCCAAAGCGCCCAGGCGGGTGCCCTGGGAAAACATGCAAGTGATGCTCCAGAATCTCATCGAAGAACGCTTCAAGCTAAAGTTCCACAACGAAGACCGGCCCATTACGGTGTATGTGCTGACTGTGGGGAAGCGAACCGCCAAACTCAAGGACGCGGATCCAAACAGTCGAAGCGATTGCAGGAAGGCGCTGGGAGATGGGGGCGTCACGCTCACCTGTCGGAATACTACCATGGCGCAATTCGCGGAGAAAGCGCGCGAAGCGATTTGGGGCGATGTGGACAACGGCCGACTTCCGGTAGCAGACTTGACCGGACTCACCGGTGCTTACGATTTCGCCGTGACTTGGGCGCCCAGTGTGCGGACCGGCTCTGCCGGAAGCGGCGGAGATACCAACCAAGCGTCCGGAGTTCCAGTGGTCTCCACACCCAACGGCGAGCTGACCTTCTTCGAAGCCGTCGAGAAGCTTGGGCTCAAGTTGCAGCAGCAGAATGGAGTGGACCCCATTTTTGAGACACCCAGTTAACCCCTGAAAATCATTGAAAGGGGAGACTGGAATGAAGGCTCGAAGGAAGTTCACCAAAGAGTTCAAGCAAACGGCGGTGCGCCGCCTCA
>Ga0182018_10000404_pt1 | contig 56774 bp, 58 predicted proteins | sample 812P2MmetaG_FD_120490 | JGI IMG/M metagenome (GOLD analysis project Ga0182018, IMG submission 120490) | Permafrost microbial communities from Stordalen Mire, Sweden - 812P2M metaG | ecosystem: Environmental > Terrestrial > Soil > Wetlands > Permafrost | place: Sweden: Stordalen | collected... | reverse complement strand
CGGAAATGCGAACTCTCCTTCACCCAGCGGGTGAATGGCCTCCGTCTGGCTTTGGTCATCCATGGCGATCCTTTGCAGCATCTTCCGTACTCAGGCCACCGCCTCAACTGCGGATTTTAGGTTGAATGCTTCCGCTAAAAGGACTATTGGCGGAGTTGACAAGATATGACGCCGTCCAGTTGTTATAGAAGTTCCAAGCCTGTGTCGGGTCATTGTTGGTCAGTTCAATGGGTGTTCCCGGTGCGTAGAAGGAGACGTAGAAACCGCCGCCCGTTATCTCGACAATGGAGATTTCGATCTGGTTCGTGCTGATAAATTTTGGGGAACCATCGGGAGCGCTGTAGATCGCCACCTGGTCTGGGGTCGAGCTCGGATAAAGGTAACCCTGCAGTGGACCGCTGGTGAAATAGCTCGACCAATTCGAGTTGAGGTTTATGGTCGACGCGCTACTGGAAAACGTGAGCGATTGCGCGCTTAGGAGTGCCGACGTGATTGAGGTGCCTCGCCAGTTTAGCGAGCCGGCCAGGATGCCGGACGCGAGCTGTCCGGCGCTGATGGACCAATTCACATCGTCGACACGCGGGCCGGCGGAATAACCGGGCGCAAGCCATTTCGCACCGTCGCTGGGCAGCACATAGAAACTCTCCTGCCAGGTGCCGCTCGTTTCGTCGGATAGGGCAAGGAACGAGGTGCGCGGATTCATCGGCACATAGAGCGAGCCAAGATACATCGTATAGCCCGGCGGAACGTTAAATTGCACGTCCGCCCAGGTCCAGGAGTTGGAACCCGTCTCCAGCATGTACATCCGCCCCGGGTATATCTTGAAGGTCGGATTGGGGCTGGGGGACTGAGCAGGCGTTGAAAGACCCAATTGGTTGGTCCAAGCAGGGCCGATATACGGGTTCGCCTCGCCGGGTGTCATCGCAAGAACGGAAATCGAGTACGGCGAGGCCGCTGTGATCTCCTCATGCACCCCAAGTGTGATCATTGCCGACTCCTTGGGACTTTTCTGGGCAAAGACCGGATGGGCACATAGCACCAGCAACGCTAAGTGAAGGAATCTGCGTATTGCTGGCGGCATCTAAGTATTTGTCAGGGAATCGGCGTAAAAACCTCGAGATCGCCAGCGGTTGTCACTGCCAAGGGCGATGAAATAGGAGAATTGTTGCCTTGGGTGTCGACGGTCACGATCGTGTAGCTGTAACCAGTCGAGGGACTGGCGGTAGAGTCCGTGAATGTTGTTCCCGTGGTACTGCCAACGAGAACGCCACCTCGATATACCTTGTAACTTGCGATCCCGTCTTGCGCGCTAGCCCCGCTCCAACTCAATGTGACGAAAGTTGAGCCCGTCACCGTTGCTTGCACGGTTGTGGGCGGATCGACCGATACGGAATTCACCGTGAAATACAGCCATTGGTCGGAATAATTACTGTAATCATCAACGATCCGGAACTGGTAGGTGTATACGCCGGCCCCGGATACCGGCGTATAATTCATGGAACCAAGCTGCATGTTCCCAAGGTTAATCTGGGCTTGGCCAGCCGGAGGCCAGATGGTGTTTTCGGTATAGGAGATTCCGAAATTGGCGGTGCCGTTTCGGGTGAGCGTTATGGATTGTCCGAGAACAATCGGGTTCGTCGAGACCGAGCCCGAGCCGACGATCTGGGCCGCCGTGATATTCCAGTTCAGTGTCGCGCTCTCCGTCCCGTTGCTATTCGTAGCCGAGATCGTGGTGTTAATCGTTCCGTTTTGTACCAGATTCCCGGTTATCTGTCCGGTCGAGGTATTGAGACTAAGCCCGACGGGCAACCCCGTCGCACTGTAGCTTGTGGGATTTCCCGCAGCGGTGATTTGGTAGGACACTGTCTGGCCTTGATTCTCGGACTCGGACAGAGCCGAAGTGATCACGGGCAGCGTCACGAGCGCCGAAATCGAGACTTCGCCGTATCCTCCCCTATAACAGCCGGTGGTTGCTCCGACTCCGGCTCCGTAATTTCCAAGTGAGGAGCAGCCGGAAGTCAGCCTGGCGGAGTCGCCGGAATTCCCCGGGGTCGATCCCGAGCCTGAATCTGACACGAGGTTACTCGCGCTGCTGCCACTTGTGTAATTGCTTCCGCCTCCGCCACCACCACCGGAATCGCCGGAATTGGTGAGGCCGCCACCACCGCCGCCGCCGCCGTATAGGCCGTCTCCGCCTCCACCGCCTGGGACATTGGCGCCACTCGAATTGCCGCCGGAACGCGAACCACCGGAGGCGCCAGTGGAGCTATCGCCATGTCCGCCTGCGCCGCCTGCCGATTGGGTGCCCCCCTGACCCCCAGCGTTATTCGGAGACGATCCCCCAGCCCCTCCAGTTGTCGCGCCCCCGAAGCCTCCCTGACCGGGGTTGCCACTAAAGTAATAGCCCCCGCCCCCGCCGCCAGCCGCGACTAAATCAAGGCCCGTGCCGGAAACCTCGGTTCGCCCGCCCCCACCGCCTCCATCGTTTGTCCCGTTTCCTCCGTTTGGATAGGATGCGCCCCCCCATCCCTCAGTCGAGCTCCATCCAGATCCTCCTTGGCCGACTATAATTGTTATCGTCTGGCCGGGGGTGACGGCCAGGTCTGCCTGGACAAATCCACCTCCTCCTCCAGAGCCGTAGCTGCCGTTGATGTTGGCCGCGGCGCCCCCGCCGCCTCCCCATGCCTTGATGCGAATCGATTGGACGCCCGCAGGCACGATGTAAGTTTGGGATCCACCAGTGTAACCATAGGTCGTCTGGCCTCTTAGTCGGCACGGTGCGCAAGCGGCCATCGACGCCAGCGCGATTAAGAGAGGTCTGATAACTCCAGACATCTGCCAGCGATCTCCAGGTTCTTATCCTTGGGGAAGACCGACTGTACAGTAGATCGCAATCGTGACATCCGGAAGGACTGGATTCAAATCCACCATCACCGGAAATCGGTTTGCCTGAGCGGTGTTCCCAGGCTGGACATCAATTCGATAGGAGCCGTTCAGAAGAGACGTTATCATCGCCGAATTTCCTACACCCAATGCACGCGCAGCCATCGGCATTGTCACACCCCCCGACACCGTGATAGTCACGCTTTTGACCCCGGTTTCGCCGATCGCCCAGCTAAGAGAGTTGGCGCTCAGAGCAACCGCCTGCGGTCGCCCATGATTCACGGGGATGACGACCAGGCCCGAAGACGTTAGTACCCTGATGAGGTCTGTTCCCCCAGACGATCCACCTGTGTCAAAATACAGCGCTGTTACGTTGGCGCTGCCTCCCGCCGGAATCGACGCCGGAAAGGACTCAATGAACAGATCGCCCGACGCTTGGACTCCAAGGATCTGGATAGCGCTGGTGGAGGAGTTCGGAACAGGCACCAATATGCCTTCCTTCTGTGTATCCGTCAATCCGAGACCAATACCGACGTCACCAACAGTCGTTGTGGTCGCGACCGAAGGAGTCGACGACGAGGCACTTTGCTGGGCAAAAACACAGGCCACAAATGCCAATGCAAAAAAGACGAACCTTGAAGCCTTTTTCATGAAGAAGACCTTTCGTTGAGCTAGCTGCCGCTAATTCAAATATCAATTGGACATTGCCAACCCCATTCCAAAAACCACTTGGATTTACGTAGCGTGTTCGAATCAATTACTACTATAAAGCACCGCAATTACACATAAGAGTGCCATTGAGGGCGCAGGCAAATGGGGAATCACGCGGCTAGGGCCTCCCTCAGAGGAGCTCGCCCTGGCGCGTGTCGGCTTTCTTCGAAGGGGCGTCGACGCCCAAGAACCTCCCGTAACGCTCGAGCCAGTCATCGAGCTTTCCGTCGTAGTGCCCGGGATCGTAGGGCGACGCCACGGGGTCGTAAAGGGCCACCGGCCGCGCCCGCTGCCAGTCGCTGGCGCGGCCCTTCTGCCTCGGGGTGATGTAATAGGTCACGCGGTCGCCCATCCGGGGACGCGGCGTCATCTGCAGCGCGGCCTCGGCCGATGCCCGCCGGGGCTTCCCGCCCCCGGCGATGAAACGCTCGTAGGCGTCCGGGTTCATTCCCAGGATCTCGCCCTTCGCGATCTCGCCGACCGGCAGCGACCGGTCGGCCAGGCCCCTGCGGTACCCCTCGAGGAGGCCGAGCGGCGACTCGCCCGAGACGCCGAGCAGGAACCGGATCAGGCCGTCCGTGAGCTTCTTCAGGTACGGCTCGATCCCGCGGGAGCGCAGCGCGCTTCCCCTCAGGATGATCCTTCCCGCCTCGTTGAGGGCGTAGTTCTTCGCCTTGTAGCAGAACATCGCGTCGTACCGTCCGTCGAACTCGAGCTCGATTCCGGCCGGCAGGATGGGGACCACGCGAGCGAGGAGCTCCTCGGGATGGTCGAAGCACAGCTCGGAGGAGAGGTAGATCCCGTCCGTGTCGGCCTCGAGGATCGTGCATCCCTGGCGGACGAACTCGTCGATCAGCTGCTGCAGGAGCTCGCGGCCGCGGCGCGTGACCTCCGCCGCGAGATCGCCGTCGCCGAAGCGCGCGCCCGAGAACCCGAGGTACCCGTAGAACGAGTTGATCAGGATCTTGAAGGCCGCCTGGCGCGCATCCGCCTCGGCCCGCTCGTCCTGCGACGGGGCGCTCCGGGCAAGCAGCTTGTACCTGAGCCTGTACTCGAGCAGCCGCCTGAGCAGCGGGATGAAGACGCCGAGCGAGTCGTCCGCGGGGTTCCTGCCGATGTTCAGCAGCAGGCTCGGATAGAGCGAGGCCACGTCGAAATGGAGCACGTGGCGGAAGACGCCCTCGTTGAAGCTGCGGGTGTAGCCGCCGTCGAAGGGGCGTATCTCGGGCGGCTGCGGGCAGGACTGCCTCGCGTGGTAATACTCCTCGAGGAAGAGCAGGTCGATCTTGACGGTCGTCCCGCGAAGCGTCGCCTCCTGGAGCGGGATCGGGAAGGTTCGCGCCTGCTCGAAGTAGGTCGGCAGCAGCAGGTCGGCCAGCCCCTGGGTCTCCCGGAGGTCGTCCTCCAGGTAGGCGCAGAACCGGGCCCGGTCGTTCGCAAACGCCTCCGCGATCCGGTTGCCCTCGATGTAGGTCCGCTCCGCGCCCTCCTCCTCGGTGATTCCGAAGTGGATGGCCACCTCCTTTAAACCGTAGGAGTTGAGCTCGCGGGCCGAGATGTCCTTGAGCAGCGTGAGCAGGTACGTGTCCGCGACCGCCCGGCCCGGCAGGTCGCATCTCGGAAAGTCGACCCAGCGCTCGGCGACCTTGAGCCGGCTGTTCCTGAACGTGGCCCTCTGCCCGAACCGCCCCCAGGCGCAGGGCACCCGGCGCATCCGGCAGCGCGTCCTCAGGTAGTCGAGGTCGAACTTGAAGATGTTGTGGCCCTCGATGACGTCGGGATCGAGCGCGGCCAGATGGGAGTTGAACTCCAGAAGCAGGCGCTTCTCGGCGGCGTCGCTCATCTCCTCCAGGAGGAGGAGGCGGCTGGCTCCGCCCGAGCGCATCCCGATCGCCAGCACGCGGTCGCCGGGCCGCTCGGCGTCGCTGAATCCGCCGTCGGCGGACCCCGTCTCGATGTCGACCTGGCACCGGCGCAGCCTCGCGAAGCCCATGTCGCCGTAGAGCCTCGCGCGGTGCTGGAGGAGAAACTGGCTCTCGAGCGGCCGGATGGCGTCGATCGCCACGGACTCGCGCGCCGTCTTGAGGAACCCGTCGAACGCGTCGAGCGAGCTCGCCCTGGCGAGGACCCCGAGCGCCGCGTCCCCTCCCAGGCGCTCGAACTCGACGCCGGCCACGGGGCCGTCAAAGGGCGACGAGGCCAGCCATGCGAAGGGCTCAAACGGGAATGTCCGCTCCTCGCGCCCCCCTCCCGCGGTCGCGACGGACACCCGGGCCCCCCCTTCCCCGTCGATCCAGACGCCGCAGAGCGTCCCGTCCATGGCACCCAGCCGGCTCAAAACGGCCGGACGTACACCATCGCCACCGCGGTGATCGCGAGAGCGAACGCGATCATCATGAAGAGGTCGGCCATGCCGCGCTTGCGGTAGGCGACGCCCGTGATCGCGGCAAGGCCGACCAGGCACACAAGCTTGACGATGGCCCACCCCGGAAACCCGAGGCGCAGCTTCCCGAGCATGGCGAAACCCGACACGACGACGAGGAGCGCCGCGATGCCGGTGATCATGAGGACCCGCTTGCGGGTCTCGGCCGGCGCGGCAAACGCGTAAAACGTGTATCCGAGGAGGACGATGATCGAGCTCAAGTGGATCACCAGGTAGGTGTTGAGGGTCATCGTGTGTGCTGGAGGAAAAAAGGGGACACCCCGCCTGTGCCGTATGCCCAAAGGCTCAAGACCTTTTCATGTCAAGGTGGGCGCCGCCGTCACGGTGTTTGCTTTCCGGTTTACGGCCTAGCAGCTCCCGCGGCGGTTTTGGCTCCCGTAATGTTTCCAAGGCAAAGAGCAGTTATTGAAAGCACCTCGAACACTGCAGGGTGTCTGGCCTTGAGTCTGGGTAATGTCGGCCCACCGTCAAGTATGCCCTTGCGCATTCTGCTGCCCACGATCGGAAGTTCGGGCGACGTCAATCCAATAATTGGGCTCGGGCGGGCGCTGAAGGCGCGGGGCCACGAGGTCACCGTCATCACCAACGAGCTCTTTTCAGGGCAGATCCGCGAAAGCGGCCTCGGTTTCGTCCCGCTGGGGACGAGGGAGGAGGCGGAAAAGCTCATGGGCGATCCCAGGCTCTGGAACCTCAGGAAGGGCTTCGGCTCGATCGTCGAGGGCGCGATCCTCCCGAACATCCGGCGCCTGTACAGGATCATAGAGGAACGCCGCGGCCCCTCGACCGTGGTGGCGGCGACGACGCTCTGCCTCGGGGCAAGGGTTGCGCAGGACAGGCTCGGCGTCCCGACCGCGTCGATCCACATGCAGCCCGGGGTCTTTCGGAGCCTGGTCGACAGCGGCAGGCTCGGCCCCTTCGACTTTGGCCCCGGGATGCCGCGCCCCATAAAGCGGATGCTCTTCTGGTGCATCGACGCGGTCTACGTCGATCGGCTGATCTGCCCCGGGCTGAACGCGTTCCGGTCGACACTCGGCCTCGCCCCGGTCCGGGGAATCTTCAGCGATTACATCCACTCGCCCCGGCTGGTTCTCGGCCTGTTCCCCGATTGGTTCGCGGCGCCCCAGGCCGACTGGCCGGGGAACACCCACCTCACGGGATTCATCCTGCACGACGACGGGGGCCATTCCGACGCGCATGCCGGGGCCGACGATTTCCTGGGCGCCGGGCCGCCGCCGGTCCTTGTCACGCCCGGCTCGGCGGCCAAGGACCGCTCGATTTTTTTTCGCGAGACGGTGAAGGCGTGCCAGAGGGCGGGCGTCCGGGCCATGCTCGTCACGAATCACCCCGGCCAGCTCCCGGACGGCCTGCCTCCCGGGATTCGCGCGTTCCCCTACCTTCCGTTCAGCCGGATCCTGCCCCGCTGCGCCGCCCTCGTGTACCACGGCGGGATCGGCACCCTGGCCCAGGCCGTGAAGGCGGGCGTGCCCCACCTCGTCGTGCCGAACGCGCACGACCAGCCCGATAATGGCCAGCGGATCGAGCGCCTCGGCCTGGGCCTCAGCATCAATCCGCGGCGTTTCTGCGGGCACAATGCGGCACGGGCGATCGGGGAATTGCTACGCTCCCCCCGCATCCGCGAACGCTGCCGGGAGTTTGCCCCCAGGGTGGACGGCCGGGCCTCGCTGGAGCGGGCGTGCGCGCTGATCGAGGGGTTGGGAAACGGGTGGCCCGCGGCCTCGGCGTCATGAGTCTCCCAGCGGCAGGCGCCGGCGAGCGCCCACCCGGCTCCCCCGAGGCTTGCCGGCCTTCGCGGCAGGACGTGCTATGGCCACCTCCCAGTCGGCAACCCCGCCGGGAACAACCCGGAAAATCGGGTTGGCCTCGGGCCCTTTGACGCCCTTAAGCCCGTCAAGCCAAGCCGGCGCGCGCACCCTGAGCTTCTTCGCGAGATGGGCCCATTCGTAGTCCAGCTGCCCCTTCGTCACCTCAAGGGGCCCGGCGGACCCCGAGCGGCCGATCTTCCGCCCGTCAAAGCGATTTCCGCGCCGCACCGCCTCCGAGCGGACGGTTCGAAGGTACGCGGCGATCTGTCCCCTCGGCTCCGGCGACCGGGCGAACCGCGCCACCTGGGGGTGATGCCGGTAGCCGCGCGTGCGCCCCGCAAGCACGGCCTGGGCGAGCAGGCCCTCCCGCCACAGCGCGACGAGTCCCTTGGGGTCGAGGTACCGGGGATGCAGGGACCAAAGCCTCATCGGCAGGCCTCAGCGGCCCGGCTTCCTGGATCGCCGTGTCACGCGTCAGGGCTTCCTTCCCTCGTCGACCTCGTAGAAGTCAAAGTAGGTCAGGATGTCGGAGCGGTGGCCGAGGCCGTATTTCTCTTTGTACTGCTGGAGCGCCGATGGGGGCGCGTCGGTGTCGCGCCAGCCCCGCTTCAGCATGTACTCGTTCCAGATGTGAACCTGGTCCTCGGAGGGCCGGGGGCCGCGCGCGTGGCACCACGTGAGGATCTCCTCGTCGGTCCCGCCCTGAAGCACCCTTTCGACGAGCGCGCCGTAATCGACGCCGAGAAACCGGACGCATCTCCCGTCGAATCCCTTTCCCATGTTGGCGTGGTAGTCCTGGGGCAGGTTTCCGCCGGCGCGCAGCCTGATCTTCCCGAGCATGCGGGGAAACCACATCATCCCACCCACCTTCTCGTAGGGCCCTACGAACATGGGGGCCGGGCTGGCGGGAGGCTCGCGCGGGCGCGGGATGGGGCGTCCATGGGGTCTGCCTTTGCCGACGGGCGCCTGTTTGCCTCAGGAGCCAATGATGCTCGAGTCGAGGTGCTGGATGATCAGCTCCTGCACCGTCGCCAGGAACAGATAGCACATGAAGGCCTTCCGGACGGCCTCGTCCAGTCCCTCCATGTCGATGTCGCCGGTCTCGAGCGCCTCGTCGCTCAGGGTCTTCAGCCGGCGCTCGCGCAGCTGCAGCCGGAACGCCGTGCAGGCGCGCACGATCGGCTCGGCGTTGGTCTCGTCGAACGCGACCACGCCCTCCGTGAAGAATTCGCCGTCGAAAAGCGAGAGCAGGGCGCGCAGGTCGTCATTCTGCCCCTCGAGAAGCTCGCCGATCCACGCCCCGCGGAACTCCTGGTCGAGGTCGTGGAGCGCCTGGGGGGCGGCGAGGATCTTCTCCAGCTCGAACGAAAGCTCCCGGATGACGTCCAGGAGGGGCGCCACGACCGGAAGGCTGAGCTTCACCTCAACGCGTTTCATCCGGTTCGAGCACCGCCGTGAGATGCCATTGCTGCAGCGTGAAAACGTGGGCCTCGGCCGTCTCCCGGACGCCGGTCCAGACGACCGAGCGGCCCTGCTCGTGCACCTCGAGCATGTGCTTGCGCGCCTTGGTTTCGTCGAAGCCAAGCACCTTCTTGAACACCATCACGACGTACGACATCAGGTTCACGGGGTCGTTCAGCACGACGACCCGCCACCCGTCCTCCAGCTGCGTCTCCGTGGACGGGCGGGTTTCGGTGCGGATATGGGTTCTGGACTCAGGCACGGGGATTCGAACGAGAAGGCCGGCCTTCAGTTTTTCCCCCGGACGGCCGCTTCAACCCTGGCTTCCGATTCATTGAGCGCTATCTTGAGCGTTTCCGCGGTCCCGCGCCACTTCAATTCGACGACCCCCTCCTTGATGCCCCTGCCGCCGACCGTGATCCTCAGGGGGATCCCCAGCAGGTCGGCGTCCTTGAACTTGACCCCGGGCCTCTCTTCGCGGTCGTCGACCAGCACGTCGGCGCCGGCGCGCTCGGCCGCCGCGGCCAGCTTCCCGGCTATTGCGGCCGCATCGGCCGCCTGCGGATCCAGCAGGCACACAAGGACCTGGAACGGCGCGATCGACCACGGCCATATGATCCCGTCGGCGTCGTGGCTCTGCTCGATCACCGCCTGCAGGGTCCGGCTGATGCCGATGCCGTAGCAGCCCATGACGAAGAGGTGCCTCTGCTTCTTGTCGTCGGTGTAGCCCGCGTCGATGCGCTCCGAGTACTTCGTGCCGAGCTTGAAGATGTGGCCCACCTCGATCCCGCGGCGGACCTTGAGGGGCCTGCCGGCGAGCGGGTCCGGCTCGCCCTCGCGCACGCGCCGGAAATCCCCGAACCCGGTGAGCTCGAGGTCGCGCGCGACGTTGACGTTCCGCACGTGGACGCCGTCCCTGTTGGCGCCCGTGGTTCCGTTTCCGACGAGTCGGATCGCGTTGTCGGCGTGGATCCCGGCCAGGGCCGGCAGGTTCCTGATCGTGCCCCTGACGACCCCAAGGCTGCCGGGCTTGGCTCCCATGATGGGCTCAATCTCCTCCGGGGTCGCCGGCCGCAGGCGGCCGTAGCCGAGGGAACCGAGCTTCGCCTCCTCGAGCTCGTCGCATCCGCGCAGGACCACGGCAAAGGGCCGGCCGTCCCCGATGTAGATGAGCGTCTTGAACTGGCGGTCGGCCGGGACGCCGTAGGGGGGCGCCTCGAGGGCGGCGATCGTGACGGCCCCCGGCGTCGGGAATTCCTCGAGGCCGCGCTCCGGCGCGGCGTCCGCGAGGCCCTCGGGGACGATCGCGCTGCGGGCCTTCTCCCGGTTAGCGGCGTACCCGCTTTCCTCGTTGTAGAACAGGTCGTTGTCCCCCACCTCGGCTGGAATCATGAATTCGTGGGAGAAGCTGCCGCCCATGACGCCCGTGTCGGCCTCCACGGAGACGGCGTTCGCCCCCACCCTCCTGAAGAAAGCCTCGTAGGCCGCCTTCATGGCCATGTAGCTGCGCGTCGCGCCCGCGTCGTCCGCGTCGAAGGAGTAGGCGTCCATCATCGAGAACTCCCTGGCCCTCATAAGCCCGAAGCGGGGGCGGATCTCGTTTCGGAACTTCGTCCCGATCTGGAAGAAGGTCTTCGGCAGGTCGCGATAGCTGCTGATCTCCGCCTTGATGAGCGGCGTGATCACCTCCTCGTGCGTCGGGCCGAGCACGAACTCCGGCTCCCTGGGGCCGCGCTTGCCGTCGCCCGCGCTGTCCACCCGGAACATGATCTCGCGCACGGGGCCCCACCGGGGCCCCTCCGCCCAGAACTCGGCGGGGTGGATATGCGGCATCAGGAGCTCGATCGCCCCCGAGCGCTCCATCTCCTCGCGGCAGATGCGCGCGACCTTCTGCATGACGCGTAGTCCCAGCGGAAGGTACGTGTAGAGGCCGCCCCCGAGCCTGCGCACGAGCCCGGCCCTGATGAGCAGCCTGTGCGAGGCGATCTCGGCGTCGGCCGGGCTCTCCTTTAGCGTGGGGATGAAATAGCGCGACCAGGACGTCATGGGAATGGGACAGCCAAGAAAGGGGCCGGTCTGATGGCAACAAGCGAAAACGTTTGTTGCCAAACGGGCGCCGTCCTTTTGGCCTTCAGCTCCGCATGACCGCAGCCCGCAAGGACCGCAAGCCCTGGCCGATGAGGTGGATCGTCCTGGCGATAGCGCTGTTCGTCCCCGCGTACACCTGGCTGACGCTGTATTACCGCCGGCCCGGGCCGGCGTTCAGGCCCTACCAGGACATGCGAGACCGGGCGGACGTCGTCAGGCTGCTCAAGGCGGGATACCGGCGCGTCTCGATCGATGCCAGCCGCCCCGCCGAGGCGGCAGGGGGAGCGGGCCTCGCCACCTCCCCCGCGCCGGGGGGGCTGCCCGAGGAGCTCAGGACGACGCTCGTCGAGTCGCCTCTCCTGCCGCTTGAGATCGACTCGGTCTCGGCGGCGCCGACCGCGGTCTCGGGGATCGATTACCAGATCGGGCTCACGTACACGCTTCCCGACAACAAGCGCCAGCTCTCGGGGGGCCATCTCTACGAGCGCGCGGGCGAGATCATCATCGTGGCCGACTTTGAGAGGCTTGACGGGGGACTGCTCGCGCGGACCCGCGAGGGCTCCGCCCTGCTCACGGTCCCGCCCGGCTCGCTCAAGCCCGGCATGTACAAGGTGGTCCTGGTCGGGGAGGGCGCGTCGAGGTCGTGGACGCTGCGCGTGCGCTGAGGGCGGCGGGGACGGCGCGCGGCGGCGGCCTCCGCCAGAGAGGTCACTTGACGTGCGGGGCCGCTTCCATGAGAACCCGTTGCTGCCCATGAGCAACGGAAACGGCCACACACCTCCCGCCGCGCCGCCGACCGCCCAGGCGACGACGATCAAACCCACGGACCTCCGCGGGATACTCCAGTACGTGCCGAGGTTCCAGGGCCAGATATTCGTGATCGCGGTCGACGGCTCGATCGTCGCGGACGAGAACTTCGGCAACCTCCTGGTCGACATCGCCGTGCTGAGGAGCCTCGCGATCAAGGTCGTGCTCGTCCACGGGATCGGCCACCAGCTCCAGGAGCTTGCCGCCCTTCGCCAGGTCGCCATCACCAACAGCGACGGGACGGGCGCCACCGACGCGGCCACGCTTGACCTCGCGATCCGCGCCTCCTCGCGCGTGTCGCACCTGATCCTCGAGGGGCTCACCCAGAGCTCGCTCAAGGCCGTCATCACGAACGCGGTGCGCGCCGTGCCCGTCGGGATCATAAAGGGCGTGGACCAGCAGCTCACCGGCAAGGTCGACCGCATCGACAAGGAGCTCATCATCGCGCTGATCGAGCGCCAGGTGGTCCCGCTCGTGTCCCCGATCGCGTTCGGCCCGGACGGCAAGTCGCTCCGGGTCAACTCCGACCTCCTCGCCGCCGAGATGGCCGAGGCCCTTCACGCGACCAAGATCATCTACCTCGCCCCCAGCGCGGGCCTGGAGATCGACGGCGACGTGAGGCACGAGGTCTCGGCCGACGCGCTTCGCGCGATCCTCAAGGAGCATCCCGAGCAGATCGCCGAGTCGAGCCGCAGCAAGGCCACGTACGCCATCAGGGCGATCGAGACGGGCACTCCCCGCGTCCACATCGTCGACGGCCGCGTGTTCGACGGCCTCCTCAACGAGATATTCTCGAACGAGGGGGTGGGCTCGCTCGTCTACGGGAACGACTACCAGCAGATCCGAAAGGCGAACCGCCGCGACGCGAGGCTCCTCTACAACCTCACCCGCAACGCCGTGAGGCGCGAGGAGCTGATCCACCGCACCCAGCAGGCCATCGAGAAGAACATCGACCAGTTCTTCGTGTTCGAGGTCGACGAGGCCGTCATTGCCTGCGTGACGCTGAAGTTCTATCCCGACCGGCCCGACACGGCCGAGATTGGCTCCCTTTACGTGCTGCCGTTCTACCACAACCGGGGGATCGGGAAGAAGATGGTCGAGTACGCCTGCCTCCAGGCAAAGGAGCGGGGGGCGAAGAGCGTCATCGCGCTCTCGACGCAGAGCGCCGGCTTCTTCAGCAGTGTCTGCGGCTTCGAGGAGAGCACGAAGGAGACCCTCCCGGAGGGCCGCCTGAAAATGTATGAGGAGAACGGGCGCAATGCGCGCGTCCTCAGCAAAAAAATCGTGTAACCGCTCGCCCGAGACGGCGTCTAATGTGTCAGACAGGACACTCACATGAAATCACACACATTCGAAAGTCTCGCCCCGCAATCCCGTCATCCATCGCCGCGCACGGCCCGTGCCGCGGCCGGCGCCGCCGCACTGCTCTCGCTCCTGGCCGTCACGGCGGGATGCGTCGTCGCGGTGCGTCCCGCCCCGGTCGGAGTCGTATACACCTCAGGCCCCGGGGAGGTCGTCGTGACCGAGGATCCCCCCGCGCCGGTCTACGAGACCGTCGGCATCGCGCCTGGCCCCGGGTTCTTCTGGATCGGCGGCTACTACCACTGGTACGGCAACCGCTGGGGATGGGTCGCCGGCCACTACGAGCGCCCCCCGCACCCCGGCGCCGTCTGGGTCGGATCGCGCTTCGAGGTCCGCGCAGGCCGCAGGGTCTACGTCCGCGGGTTCTGGCGCTAGTCGCGGATCTCGACGACCGCCTGAATCTCGGCGGTCGCCCCCCGGGGCAGCCCGTTCACGGCGACCGCGGCCCGCGCATGGCGGCCCGCGTCGCCGAACACCTTCACGAATAGGTCGCTCGCGCCGTTGATCACCGCGGGGCTGTCCGCGAACCCGTCGACGGCATTCACGTACCCGCTCACGAACACGATGCGGGCCACCCGTTCCAGCGAGCCCAGGGCGGCCTTGATGTTCGCGAGCGTGTTGAGCGCGCAGGCCTCCGCGGCCTTCGCGCCCGTCTGCACGGTCTGCTCGCGGCCGACCTGCCCCGAATGGGTCAGCTTGCCGTCCGCCATCGGGAGCGTCCCCGCGCAGTAGAGGAGGTTCCCCGTGCGCACCGCCGGCACGTAGCTGCCGGCGGCGGCGGGGGGCTGGGGAAGGACGAGGCCGAGCTCTGCGAGTCTGGATTCGGGATTCATTGGGAACGCACCTATCGCCAAATCCGCGGCGATTCAAAAACAAAAAACTGGCGTTGCGGGCCGCGCACAAATCGGCCACACACTCCCAGCCCCAATCCATGGTATCACGTTTCTTCAAGCTCGAAAACCGCGGCACGACACCCTTCCGCGAGTTTCAGGCGGGACTGACGACATTCGCCGCGATGGCCTACATCCTCGCGGTCAACCCATCGATCCTGGCGAACACGGGGATGGACAAGGGAGCCCTGGTCACGGTCACCGCCATAACCGCGGCCGTGGCGACAACCCTCATGGCGCTGTTCACCAACTTCCCGATCGCGCTCGCGCCCGGAATGGGGATCAACGCGTTCTTCACCTACACGATCTGCCTCGGGAAGGGGCTGCCTTGGAACGAGGCCCTCGGGATGGTCTTCATCAACGGGCTCATCTTCCTCTCTCTGTCGGTGACCGGGATCCGGGAGAAGATCATCGCCTCGATCCCGCTCGGCCTGAAGCTCGCCGTGACCTGCGGCGTCGGGCTTTTCATTGCGTTCATAGGGCTCCAGCGCGGGGGCGTCATCATCGCAAACCAGGCGACATTCGTGGGGCCCGGGGACTTCACCGCCGGGCCCGCCGCGCTCTGCCTGGCCGGGATCGTCCTCATCGCCCTGCTCATCGCGCGCAGGGTGATGGGCGCCATCGTCCTCGGCATCCTCGCGATCACGATCGCGGGGCTCTTCACGTCCAACGGGGCGGGCGGCAAGGTGACCGACCTGAGCGCGGGGTTCTTCTCGTTTCCCCACTCGGCCGCGCCCGTGTTCCTCAAGCTGACGTTCAATTTCCTGACAAGCTGGTCCAAGTTCCAGACCGCGCTCCCCCTCATCTTCACGCTCCTCCTTGTCGACATGTTCGACAACATCGGGACCCTTATCGGGGTCACCAAGCGGGCGGGCCTCCTCGATGAGCAGGGTCGGCTTCCCAAAGCGGGCCGGGCGCTCCTCGCCGACTCGATCGCGACGATCCTCTCCGCGCTGTGCGGCACCTCGACCGTGGTGAGCTACATCGAGTCGGCCTCCGGCGTCGAGGCGGGAGGGCGCACCGGACTCACCGCGGTATGGGTGGCGATCCTGATGCTGCTGGCGCTCTTCCTCACGCCCCTCATCCTGGCGATACCCGCGTGCGCGACGGCGCCCGCCCTCGTCATCGTGGGGATCTTCATGATGCAGTCGGTGGTGGAGATCGACATGAGCGATTTTGCGACGGCCGCCCCGGCCGTCCTGACGATCTTCGCCATTCCGCTCACCTTCAGCATCGCGCAGGGACTCGGGATCGGCCTCATATGCTCGGTCCTGCTGGGCGTGGGCCTCGGCCGCGCGCGGAAGATCCCGCCCATCGGCTACGCGGTGGCGGCCATGTTTTTCCTTTCGTTCTTCAAGATCTGGCCATTCCGCTGACCCGGCGTCACCGCGCCATGTCCAAGACCACGGCCCGGCTCGTCTTCGTCGTCACCGCCGCGTTCTTCGCGGTGTTCTTCCTCTGGCCGGTCCTGCAGATCCTGAGGGGCGGCTTCGTCGACGCCGACGGGAAGCTGACCTTCGCGTACCTGGGGGCGCTTCTCTCCGATCCGACCTATCTCACGGCGCTGCGCAACTCCTTCCTCCTGGCCTGCGCCGGCACGTCGATCGCCCTCCTGATCGCGCTGCCGCTGGCGACGATCTCGGACCGGTTCCTTTTTCCGCTGAAGGGATTCCTCAATTCCGCCGTCCTGATCCCCATGATCCTGCCGCCCTTCGTCGGGGCGATCGGGATCAAGCAGATCTTCGGGCAGTACGGGGCCGTCAACGCGCTGATCGTCGCCCTCGGGCTGCGGCCTCACGGGTGGACGTTCGACTGGTTTGCCGCGAACCAGTTCTGGGGCGTCGCCGTCGTGGAGGCGCTGTCGCTGTACCCGATCATCTACCTGAACGCCGCGGCGGCGCTGGCCAACATCGACCCCGCCATGGAGGAGGCGGCGCAGAACCTCGGCTGCACGGGGCTGCGCCGCTTCTGGAAGATCACCCTCCCGCTCATCCATCCCGGGCTGTTCGCGGGCTGCACGATCGTGTTCATCTGGGTGTTCACGGAGCTCGGGACGCCGCTCGTCTTCGACTATTCCCGTGTCACCAGCGTCCAGATTTTCTACGGCCTGAAGGACATCGGCGGCAACCCGTTCCCCTACGCGCTTGTCGCCGTGATGCTCGCCAGCTCGATCCTCATCTACGCCGTGGGAAAGGGGATATTCGGGAGGTCGAGCCACGCGATGATGGCCAAGGCGACGACCGCGGGCGGCGCGCGCCGGCTTCCGGCGCCGAAGGCGTGGCTCTGCACGGCGGCCTTCTGCTGCGTCACCGTCGCCGCCATCCTGCCGCACGTGGGGGTGGTCCTGATCGCCTGCTCCAGGGACTGGTACGGGAGCGTGCTGCCGCGGGGCTTCACGCTCGACAATTTCCGGGCGGCGCTCGGGAGCGAGTTCACGGTCCCGGCGATCGCGAACAGCCTCAAGTACGCGAGCGTCTCCACCGTGATAGACGTGATCCTGGGGATAGCGATCGCGTACGTCGTCGTCCGCACGCGGATCGCCGGCCGGAACGTCCTCGATTTCCTCTCGATGCTGCCCCTCGCGGTTCCCGGCATCGTGCTCGCGTTCGGCTACCTCGCGATGTCCCAGGAGGGCCGTTTCTTCTATTTCATCAACCCGGTGCGCAATCCGACCGTGCTTCTCATCGTCGCCTATTCCATCCGGCGGCTCCCCTACGTCGTGCGCTCGGCAGCCGCGGGCTTCCAGCAGACGAGCGTGACCCTGGAGGAGGCGGCCGAGAACCTCGGCAGCCCCCCCTTCAGGGCGATGATACGGGTCACCCTTCCCCTGATCGCGGCCAACCTGATGGCCGGCGCCCTGCTCGCGTTCGCGTTCGCGATGCTCGAGGTGAGCGACTCGGTCATCCTCGCGCAGAAGCAGGTCTTCTTCCCCATCACCAAGGCCATCCTCGAGCTCTTCCAGCTCCTCGGGGACGGCAAGTTCCTGGCGTGCGCGCTCGGGGTCTGGGCGATGGTGTTCCTCGGGACGATGGTCGCCGGCGTCAGCCTCCTGCTCGGAAAGCGCCTGGGCGCGATCTTCCGGGTGTGATCCCCGGCGTGCCCCCGCAGGAACCCGGATGATCCTCCTGATTGCCGTCTCGTTCGTCTGGGCCTTCTCGTTCGGCCTCAACAAGGGGCTCGCAGGCCTGGACTCGACGGCGGTCGCCGTCATCAGGCTCGCCATCTCGCTCGCCGTGTTCGCGCCGTTTTTCCGGCCGCCGCGGATCGGCGCGGCCCCGGTGCTCCGCCTGGCGCTGATCGGCGCGGTCCAGTTCGGGGCCATGTACGTCCTCTACCAGCGGTCGTACGCCCACCTCCATGCCTACGAGGTCGCGCTGTTCACGATCACGACGCCCGTCCTGGTGACGCTGATCGACGCCGCGGTCGAGCGCAGGTGGCGCGCGCGCTACTTCGCCGCGGCAGCGCTGTCCGTTGCGGGCGCCGGCGTGGTCCTCTGGAGGTCCGTGGGGGACTCGGGCATCGTCGGGGGTTTCGTGCTCGTCCAGCTCGCGAACCTCTGCTTCGCGGGCGGCCAGGTGGCGTGGAGGCGCGAGCGGGCGCGGCTTCCGGCGGACCTGAGCGACGCGTCGGTCTTCGCGCTGCCCTTCGCGGGCGCCGTCGCGCTCGCGCTCTCCGTCTCGCTCCTCTCGACCGACTGGCGCTCGTTCACGGCAACCCCGGCCCAGTGGGCGACGCTCGCCTACCTGGGAGGGGTCGCATCGGGCGCGTGCTTCTTCCTGTGGAACCTCGGCGCGACCCGCGTCAACGCGGGAGCCCTTGCCGCATGCAACAACGCCAAGATCCCCCTCGGGATAGCCTGCGCGCTCGTCGTTTTCGGCGAAAAGGCGGACATCGCCCGGCTGCTGGTGGGAGGCGCAGTGATGGCCCTGGGAGTCTGGATCGCCGGCGCAGGGAGGGAGGCCGGGGGCGCGGCCCAGCGGCGGCCCGTCGAGGTCCCCTGAAAGCCCGTCAGTTGAAGTCAAATCCCCAGGTCCGCCTGGCGTAGCCGTAGGCGACGGGCTTCACCGACGCGAGCGCTCCGAGCGCCCGGTCGAGCGGAACCGCGCCGTACCTGCCCTCGAAATCCGCGATCCGCCGGTCAAACTCGGAAAGGAGCCTCTCCCTCACCTCGGGCTGGACGAACGAGTGGGATATCGAATCGCGGCCCATCCTCAGGATCTCATCCCAGGAGAGGTGGAACAGGGTGACCGCCGTGTAGTACTCGTCGGTCAGGTTGGAGTCCCACATCCCCCTGTCGTCGGTGTTGAGGCAGACCGGGATGCCCGTCCTCAGGTATTCCGGGAAGGGATGGGCGGAGAGGTCCGGCACGTAGCCCAGCAGGCGGTTCGAGATCAGGTTGACCTCGACCAGGACGCGGCGCGTCTGCTGCAGGAGGAGCAGGGTGTCGGGGTCCTTTATCAGGTTGACCCCGTGGCCTATCCTCGAGGCGCCAAGCAGCAGCGTGTCGCGGACGTGCCTGTCCGGACCGTCCATTTCGCCTGCGTGGATCGAGAGCGCGAGCGTCGGATAGCGCGCCCGCATCCTGCGGAACGTCTCGAGGAAGCGCAAAGGATAGCCACGGCCGTTCTCCTCTATGCCCGCCATGTTGAGGCCGACCCACAGGTCGCGGTGGGCGTCGACAAACGCGTAGGCGTCGGCCAGCCGCAGCTCCGCGTCCGGCGTGAAGCGCAGGATGGTCCGCTGGAACCGGACGGTCACGCCCGTCGCCGCGACGTCCGGCATGGAAAGCCGCCTCTTCACGAAGGCGACCGCCTCGTCGTCGGGGATTGTCCTTCCGTCGTTGTCGACCATCCCCTCGGCAACGAACTGCGTCTCCAGGTAGGACAGGTGCTCGGCGCCAAAGGCCTTCATGTTCTCCACCAGGAGCTCCGTCGCCACCGGGAGGCACTGGTTCAGCTGCCCGAGGCGGGGCCAGATGTGCGAAAAGAACTCGAGCCGGCCGTCGCCCTTCCCGTCCAGCCGCGTGCTCGCGTACCAGCCGGCGCGCTCCTCCGGGGTGAGCGAGGCGAGGGGCGCATATTCCGCCTTCGCGCCTTCCGGGAGCATCCCGAAGGTCGTCGCGCGAATAACGCGGAAAAGCGCCGTCGGGTCCACGGAGTCCCGCGCATCGGCAAACCGGGCGCGCACGTAGAACGTTTCTCCCCCGTTCCTGGCGGGATCGGTGCACACGGCGTACATCCACTCCGCCCGGTTGGCTCCGGCCGCGTGGTTGTGCAGGTCGCCGCCCTTCGGCATGTCATAGAGGAGCGCGTAGAGCTGGACGGGTGTCGCCCGGGAGACGATCTCGTCGAACCGGGGGGCGAAATCAGCGCCCCGCGCCGGAGGGTCCGCCAGCAATGAGAGAACAAGCGCCCACCCCAGAACCAGGTTTCGTCCAAACATGGGCAACGCAAACCCCGCCCGAACGGCGGTGCAAGCCATCTCAATGACGATCCCGCGCGGAAGCGCGACGGCGCGGGCCGCGCAGCCGAAATGACCCGCGGGTGGCCCTCGCATCCCGGCCCACCGGGGGATCGAGGCCCCTTTCCCGAAGATCCCGCTTGACGGTGTGCTTGGTGTACCAGTATGCATGGTACACCGTGCTGCCGTTCAACGTCACCTTCCTCCCGGGCGAGCCTGTTTACGAGCAGGTGATCTACGCGGTCAAGAAGGCCATCCTCTCGGGAAACCTGGAGCCGAATGCGCGCTTCCCCTCGGTGAGGTCGCTGAGCCAGGAGCTGAAGATCAGCCCCAACACGGCGCACAAGGTCGTGATGGCGCTGACCGTCGAGGGTTTCCTGGCCGTCAACCCGGGCATCGGCACCCTCGTCGCGCGGCCGCCCGCGGGCTCGGCGGGAGACCGCACGGCGCTCCTCAACGGCGACGTGGAGCGCCTGGTGTTCGAGGCCCGCCAGCTCGGGCTCGGAGAGGACCAGGTGCTGGCCGCGGTCCGCCGGCATTGGCGCAAGATTTCATTCCCATCATGAACGCCATCGAATGCGAGCACCTCACGCGCCTTTTCGGGCGATTCCCGGCCGTCAACGACCTCAACCTTACCGTGCCGACGGGGAGCATCTTCGCGCTCCTCGGGGCGAATGGCGCGGGAAAGACGACGACGCTCAAGCTTATCCTGAACCTGCTCCATCCGACCTCCGGCGATGTCCGTGTCCTCGGGTGCGGGTCCACGAAGATGGGCAAGGAGGCATTCCTCAGGATCGGCTATGTGGCGGAGGACCAGGTGCTGCACGACTGGATGACGCTCGACCAGATGCTCGACTACTACCGGCCGTTCTATCCGCGCTGGGACCGCGACCTGGAGCGCCGGCTGAGGACCATGTTCGACCTGCCTCCAAATCGGTCGCTCAAGAAGCTCTCGAGGGGGATGAGGATGAAGGGGGCTTTCCTCTCGATCCTGCCCTTCAGGCCGGAGCTCCTGGTGCTGGACGAGCCGTTCAGCGGGCTCGACCCGCAGGTTCGCGACGAATTCATCGAGGGATTGCTCGAGATCGGCGACACCGACCGGCCCAGCACGGTCGTCGTCTCCTCGCATGACATCACCGAGGTGGAGCGGCTTGCGGACTGGGTCGGGATACTTGCGGAGGGTCGCCTGGTCACTGCCGAGCCGATGCCGGCGCTGCAGGGCCGGTTTCGGCGGATCGAGGTCGTCGGACCCGGCGCAGGCACGCGGATTCCACGCGAGCCGGGCCCCGCATGGCGCCAGGTCGAGGCCGCAGCCCCCAACGTGGTCCACTTCGTCCATGACCGCTTCGCGGGAGAGCCGACCGAGCGGGAGATCCAGGCCGCCTTTCCGGGCACCTCGGTGAAGGCGTCGCCGATGACGCTGCGCGAGATATTTCTCGCCCACATCCGGCGGGCTCCCCCAACCGGCGCACATTAGCCATGGCGGCCGTGCTCCGAACCTTCCTCAAGGACCTTGGGCGGTTCTGGCCGCTCGCGGCGGCGGCGTTCGCCCTCAACGCGTTCCTCGGGTTCTTTCCCGACCTGGGAATCGGCGTCTCGGGCCCGACCGACGCGGTGGTCCTGGAGGTCGCCACGGCCGTGCGCTTGCTCGTGCTCGCCCTGGCGGCGGTCGCCGTGGTGCACGAGGATCCGGTCAGCTCCGACCGTTCCGCCTGGATCACGCGCCCCCTGGGGCCGTGGCAGCTGCTAGCGGCGAAGCTGCTTTTCCTGACGGTGGCATTGGCCGCCCCCTCCGGACTTTGCGCGACGGCCGTCTCATTGCGCTATCATCTCGGCCCCCCGGCGAGCGCGGTAATGGGCCTTCAAAACGGACTGGACGTCCTGCTTGAGGTCGCGGCGTACGCCTGCCTCGCCTCCGTCACCTCGTCGCTCCTCACCGCCGGCATTGCATTCGCGGGCCTCACGCTGGCCTTCGCCCTGGCCCAGCCTTATCTCCAGCTGGCGGGGGTGTTCGGCCCCTCATGGTTCCAGGCCACCGGCGGGCGCGAGGCCCTGGCGATGGCCGTGACCCTCGTGGCGCTTGCGTATCAGTACGCCAGGCGGCGCCTGGCGCGGGCCATGGGGGTTGCGGCATTGGCCGGGATGATCGCGATGGCCGTTGGATGGGCGGTCTCCGCCGTGACGGATCGTCCCGAACCGACTCTGACCGACGTCACGCTGGGGGTGGAGGACCCCAAGGGGTTTGTCGGCGCCATACTGACGCGTCCGTTCCCGCTGGCCGACAGGGTGGTCGTCGGGCTGCAGGTCCGGGAGACGAAACCCGACGACGAGCACGATTGGGTGGGCCCCCCCCTGTCGAGATTCACGGCGGCCGGCGGGATCAATTACTCGATGTCCGCCCCAAGCGGCGGGTGGATCAGGGACGGGATTGCGGAAACGGGCCTGGACGATGCGTATTCGTACACGGCATGGCGGAACTACCCCGAGTTTGCGCGGGCAGTGGGTGTGCCCCTCCGTTCGCCGGACTCGGCCGTGCATAACCTGGATGTCCTGGAGATGCCCGCCGAGGATTTCGAACGCTTGCGCGGATTGTCCGGGACCCTGACGACGCGATTCAAAATCAACCGCGAGACGATCCTGGACCAGGGGTCGCTGCCGCTGCAGGTGGAGGCTTCGTCGGCAATGCCCGGCAGGCTTGCGCGAATCGAGTCGGTCAGCCTGAACCCGAACGGCGGCCTGCAGGTCGTGGTGCACGTGACTGACGTCGTTGCGCGCCGCTACAACTACCGCCTTTGGGCCCTGGTGAACGACAGGCGCAACGAGGTGTCGCTGTCCGGGTTCCTGCTCAGCCTCAACTATTCGCCCGGAAGCTACCTCCTACGGGACCACACCGACCAAATCAGTTTTCAACGGCGCTGGACGAGGGGATCACAGGAATCAAATGCCGGCCTCGACCCTTCGTGGCTGAAGGACGCCCGGCTTGTGTTCATTGACCTCGCCTACGCGTCACCGGGCTCGGTCGACCTTTCAGTGCCGGGCTTTGTCATGCCGAAGGTGGGGGGTGCGCGATGATCCGGAGCCCGACCTGCCGCATTTTTGCAAAGGACCTCCGCCGGTTCTGGCCGCTGCTCCTCTCCGCCGCAGCCTTGGACGCCTTCGGCGTGCTGATGCCCCTTGGAACGACAAATTCGACCTACTATGGAGGCGTGACCACGTCGGATGCGGTGATGTACGTGCGCTGGTTTGTCATGGCCTTTGTCGCGGTGGCCATGGCTCAGGACGACTCCCCAAGCGGAGATCGCGGCTCCTGGCTTGCGCGGCCGATCACCCCGGGCGCCGTCCTGGGCGCCAAGGTCTGCATGCTTGGCTTGGGCCTGGCGCTCCCCGCCGGCCTGGCCGCCGCCGGGGCCGCATTTATGGTGCATGCAGGACCTGGAATCCTGCTGGCAAGCGTGTTCGGCATGGGGTCGACCGTCTTCCTGGTCGGCGCGGCCTTCCTTTTTCTCGGTTCCTTGACGGCATCCCTGCTCCAGGCGTCCCTGGCGACCGTTGTCTTCTTTGTCCTGAAGAGCCTCACCGCCCAATCTCTGTGGGCCTTTGAGGGCCTGCTCAGGCCGACGTCGACGGAATTGGGACAGCTCCCCGCGCTTCCCTCGGAGCGAACCATGGCTGTCGTCAGCCTTGTCTCCGCCGTGGTGGCCCTGTCGGCGGTCCTGGTGCATCAATTCTTCACGCGAAGGACAAGAAGGACGCTTCAGTTGTCCGCCGGGCTGGCCGCTGCGGCATGGCTTACCCCGGCGCTTTGGAACTGGGAGCCTTTCCCCTCCCGGCAAAAGCCGCACGGGATCCCGGGACCGCCGCCCGTGGGCATGGTCTGCGTCGATCCGCACGGCTTCCTGGGAACGGTGAATCGACGCGCATTTCCCCAGCGCGACGGGGTGGTGGTGACCGTGCGGGTCCGGCAGACCGGCGGGCCGTCGGGCTCGCAGGTCCGGGTAAAATGGGCGCGGTCCCGTTTTTTGCCGGCAGGCGGGGAGCCCTACGTGATGCCGCAGCCTGTTTATCAATCGCCCTTCATTTCCATCATGGACCTGGACTCCCATTCGAATGAGCCCCAACCGTACTTTTTCTCGGCACTGGGCGCCGCTCCGATGCCGGACAAACCCAAGGTGTTCAGCGAGGCCGTCCTCGAGCTTCCCCGCGCGACCTACGGCCTGCTGCAGGGAGCGAGTGGAAAAATCGACACGTACATCGACTTTGGCGACTACAAGCTCGCCCCGCTTGCCTCGATTTCCCTAAGGCCGGGCGCGCAGGTGTTCGACAAGGGGCAGATGTGGCGCCTGCGGTCGTATTTCCTGCTCCCGCGCGGCACCGTCGTGCTCGACCTCGATTCGATCGCGCTAAAATCCGAGTGGCCGAGCAGTCATCCCGTTTTTTCAAACTACGTCCTGGTGAACAGGGCCCAAAGGGAGTTCTCGACCCCTGATACCGAAAGTTTCGTGGGGCAAACCAGGACCGACTTTATCGAGCGCTTCTCGTTTGAATTCACTTTCCAGCGAACATGGAGCTTGGACTCCCATTCCCGGACGGCCGGCATCGACGAGGCATGGCTGGCGCAAGCGGAGCTTGAATTGCTCACCGAGAGCGAGGTGGCCCACGAGGTCATGGATTTCCATTGGGACGGAATTGTGATGCCGACGACCCCGGTAAAAAACTGAAGATTCAGGAGGGCCCCTTCAGCGTCGGGCCGCTCCCAATCGGACCCGCCTCAAGCACGCCATCGGCAGATCGAATCGGTCGTTACACCACCTCGAGATCGGCGCGCGCCGCGGCGCAGAGCCTTTCGATCCCGGAGCGGACAACCGGCTCAGAGGGACCCTCGACGAGGAGCCGCAGCTTGGGCTCGGTGCCCGAATAGCGGACGAGGACCCGGCCCCTGGCCCCGAACTCGCGCTCAAGCGCGCGAATCTCCCCGGCGAGCGCGTTGAGGGACTCGAGCGGCCTCTTCTCGCGCACCGTGAGGGCGGCCGACTGCTGGGGGAACTTCCTGAGCACCCGGCGCAGCTCGGAGAGCGGCCGGCCCGTCTCGAGCATGACCCCGATGACCTTGAGGGCCGCGGCGAGGCCGTCGCCGGTGGGGCCGAAATCAAAGCACAGGATGTGCCCGGACGATTCGCCCCCTAGGACGGCGCCCTCCGCGCGCATCCGCTCGGCGACGTACCTGTCGCCGACCGCGGTCCGCACGACGCGCCCGCCGGCGGCCTCCACGGCCGCGTCGACGCCCAGGTTGCTCTGCACCGTGACGACGAGCGTCTTTCCGGCCAGGTTTCCGCGGCCGAGCGCGTGCGTCGCGAGTATCGCCAGCATCTCGTCGCCGTCGAGGATGCCCCCGAGCTCGTCGCAGAGCACGCATCGGTCGCCGTCGCCGTCGTGCGCGATACCGATGCGCGCGCCGGCGGAGCGCACGAGCCTGGCGAGCCCCTCGGGGTGCTCGCTCCCGACGTCCTTGTTGATGTTTGATCCGTCCGGGTGGTCCCCCAGGCCGGCGATCTCGGCGCCGAGCGCCCAAAGGACGGTCGGGCTCGAGGCGCAGGTCGCGCCGTTCGCCGTGTCGAGCGCGATCTTCCAGCCGCGGAGCGAGCCGGGCGGCAGAATCCGCGCCGCGGCCTCGACATAGGACTCGAGCACGGATTCGCCGGGGATCTCGCCGCGCTCCCCCGCCCCTAGGCCGGGGACGCCGCCCGGCGCGGGCAGGTGCGACTCGATTTCCGCCTCGTCCGCGTCGGTCAGCTTGGAACCGTCAGGCCCGAAAAACTTGACGCCGTTGTCGGACGCCGGGTTGTGCGAGGCGGTGATCACGGCGCCCATGGCCGCCCCGCCAAGGCGGACGGCCCGCGAGACGGCGGGCGTCGGGACGATCCCCAGCGTCACGGGCCGCCCCCCCCCAAGGAGGATGCCCGCGCCGACGGCGCACGCGAGCGAGGCCCCCGAGGCGCGCGTGTCGCGGCCTATCATGATCCTGCCGGAGCGCACGCCCCGCGAAGCGAGCCAACGGCCTGCCGCCGCCCCCAGCCTGGCGACGAAGTCCTCGTTGACGACGTCGCCCCCGTAGGGACCCCTCACGCCGTCCGTTCCGAAATAGATCCGTTGCATGCGTCGAGCCCCTAGTGTTCGTAGAAATCGCGGGTGTCCGCGATCTTTCGCGCCACGGCCCCTCCGAGGAGGATGTCGCGGGCCTCGCCGATCGAGCCCCGCACGTCGGGCCGCGCGCCGGCCACCCAGAGGGCGACCGCGCTGTTGAGCGCGATCGTGTCGGCGAGACCGCGTGGCCCTCCCCCGCCGGCCAGGGCGTTTGCGATCGCAAGGTTGGCCTCGACGTCGCCGCCCGCGATGTCCGAGAAGGGCGACACCGCCAGGCCAAGGGATTCCGGGGTCCATTCCTCGCGGATCGCCCTCAGGCGGCCCGCGCCGCGGACCACGTTGACCGTCGCCGTGGTGAGCTCGTCGATCCCACGCCCGGGGGCGATGATCCCGTGGACCGCGAGGCCGGCCCGGGTGCCCAGCGCGTCGAGCGCGGCGGCGAGCTTCTCGACCAGGGCGGGCGAGGCCGCGCCCAGCAGGACGTGCGCCGGGCGGCCGGGATTGAGCAGCGGGCCCAGTATGTTGAAGATCGTGCGCTCGCCCCTCGCCGCGAGCAGCTTGCGGACTGGGGATATCCGCTTGAACGCCGGATGCCAGGACGGGGCGAAGTAGAAGGCGTAGCCGAGCGCCCCAAGGGCGCCCCTCAGCTTTGCGGGCGTCGCGTCCAGCCTGACTCCCATCGCCGCGAACAGGTCGGCGCTCCCGCATTTCGAGGTGATCCCGCGGTTGCCGTGCTTCATGACCGGGACCCCGGCGCTCGCGACGACCAGCGTGGCCATGCTCGACACGTTGAACCCGCCGGCGTGGTCGCCGCCGGTCCCGACGATGTCTACCGCCCGCGGCGACAGATCGCCCATGCCCGCGTCGAGGGCAAGCTCCCTGAACGCGCCCGCGAATGCGGCGATCTCGGCCGAGGTCTCGCCCTTCCTCGCGAGCGCGGAGAGGAATCCCGCCTTGACGTCGTCGGACGGCAGCTCGGAGGCCAGGGCCGCGGCGGCGCCCCTGGCCTCGTCGTCAGTGAGGTCGCGCCCGGCGCCGAGCGAGGTCGTGAGCGACTGCAGGTCCTCCATGGCTCAGTACCCCATCGCCGCGAGGGCAAAGACGCCGGCGGAGGCGGCGAAGCAGTAGATGCCGAAATAGTGCCAGTGGCCCTTCTCGAGCCAGCCCGAGAGCCAGCGGAGGGCGAGGAGCCCGGCGCCGAAGCTGAAGGCCATCCCGACTAGTCCCGGCATCGCCAGCGCCGCAAGGTCGACTGCGCCGGACTGGGCCGCCCGGGCCCTGTAGAAACCCTGCAGCTCGCGGGCGATCAGCGGCGGTGTGATGACGACCGCGAGGGCGAAGCTGAACTCCTCGGCGGCGCGCCTCGGCACACCGAGCAGCATCCCCGCCGATATCGTCATCCCGGAGCGCGAAAGGCCGCGAAATGGGCCGCAGATTCCCTGGACGGCCCCGATCCAGATCGCCGGGCCGAGCGGGACGGAATTCGCGGCGCCTTCGGGCGGAACCGGCGAGGCGTCGGGCGTGCGGCAGCGCAGGCCGGCCACGAGGATGAAGACCCCGGCCGCCGCCAGGGACGCGCCGATGAGGTTCAGGTTGGAGAACAGCTGCTCCAGGCGAGCCCCGGGCCGGCCGCCGAAGGCGATCCTCTCGACCGCCAGCACGAGGGGAATCCCGACCGCGAGCATGGCCGCCGTCGCGAGCCCCACGCGGACCAGGGCATCCCTGAATTGCGCCGGGCTCGAGAAGAAGCTGCGCCTCCAGGATTTCCAGAAATACAGGATCATCGCGGCCATCGTGCCGGCGTGCAGCATGATCAGCAGGAAGGCCATCTCGGGGGACGACGGGTCGAGCCCCATGACCTTCTCAGCTGCGATCACGTGGGCCGAACTCGAGACCGGGAGCAGCTCGGTGGCGCCCTGCACGACACCAAGGATAATGATCTGAAGGATCGAGGGCGACATGGAGTCGCTCCTTGCTACGCGAGCCTGCCGGGGGCACAAGTCTTGTGTGCAGTTCAGTGCGCGCTTGACGGGCGCGTCCTGCGGCCTTTAAACGGTCACCCTTTAACCCCCTTCACAATGGCCAATCCGAAACGCAAGCAGTCCAAGCGCCGTAGCGCAAACAGGCGTGCAGCCAACGCCTTCATAGCGCCGGAGTTCGCCAGGGACCCCTCTGATGGGAGTCTTTTCCGGCCGCACAGGGTGAACCCAAAGACCGGAACATACCGCGGCCGCCAGGTCCTCAACGTCGAGGTCTGAGGCCAATCCGTCCGCCCTAGACGGTACGCCGACGGTCATGTCCCCCGGATCAACGGGTAGGATCGCGGTTGACGCGATGGGAGGCGACTTGGGGCCCAGCGAGGTCGTCGCGGCGGTCAAGCTGGCGCTGGCCCAGAATCCGCACCTCAATCCCATCACGCTCGTCGGCGACGAGGCGATGCTCAGGCCCCTCATCGCGCACTACGGACTGCACCGCAGCGAGCGATTGTCCGTTCTCCACGCCTCCGAGGTCATAACGATGGAGGACAAGCCCCTCGTCGCGCTGAAAAGGAAAAAGGACTCCTCGATGGTGCGCGCGATCGAGCTGGTGAAGGCGGGGGAGGCCAATGTCGTCGTGAGCTGCGGCAATACCGGCGCCCTGATGGCCTGCGGGACGCTGCGCCTCCGGACGATGGAAGGGGTGGCGAGGCCGGCGCTCGCCGCGGTCGTCCCGAGGGAGGGAGGGCATTTCGTCCTGATCGACGCAGGCGCAAATCCGGAGCCCAAGCCGGAGCACCTGGTCCATAATTCCATCCTGGGCAACCACTACTGCCGCGTCATGCTCGGCATCCACTCGCCGCGCGTGGGCCTGATGTCCATCGGGACGGAGGACGGAAAGGGCAATTCGCTCATTACCGAGACGAACGAGCTGCTAAAGCGCATCGGCGGGATCATCAAGTACGCCGGCCCGATCGAGGGGTTCCAGGTTTTTGCGGAGCATGTGGACGTGGTCGTCTGCGACGGTTTCGTGGGCAACATCATGCTCAAGAGCTGGGAATCCCTGGCGAAGTTCATTTCCGGCATGCTGCGCGAGGAGCTCAGCGCCAACCCGATGCGCGCGACGGGCGCGCTTCTGTCGAAGGGCGCCTTTGCGGCGCTCAAGGACAGGATCAATCCCGAGAGGTATGGCGGCGCCCCACTCCTTGGCCTGCGCGGGAACATCCTCAAGGCGCACGGCTCATCCAACCGGCACGCGATCAAGAGCGCGATCCGGGCCGCGGGCGAGATCATCAAGACCGACATGAACCACCGGATGGAGGCTGACATCGCGCGGGCGAACGAGCTCCTGAGCGTGCCGGTCTCGTAGATCCCCGGGCATGCCCAACCGCTCCACCGCCATACTCGGCACCGGTGCCTACGCTCCCGAACGGATACTCACGAACAGCGATGTTTCCCGGCTGGTGGACACGTCGGACGCGTGGATCCGCGCCCGCAGCGGGATACGCGAGCGGCGGATCGCCGCCGCGGACGAGGCAACCTCCGACCTGGCGGTGATTGCGGCCCGCCGCGCCCTTGAGGACGCGGGGGCGACCGCCCTCGAGATCGACCTGCTGATCGTGGCGACCGTCACGCCGGACTTTCCGATGCCCGCGACGGCCTGCATCGTGCAGCACAAGCTGGGCGTGCCGAGCGAGGCCGCCTGCCTCGACATCAACGCCGCCTGCTCGGGGTTCATCTACGGCCTGGACATCGCGTGCGCGATGGTCGGCTCGGGCCACTACAAGAAGGCGCTCGTGATAGGCGCCGAGAAGCTCTCCTCGGTCGTCGACTGGAAGGACCGGGGGACATGCATGCTCTTCGGGGACGGCGCCGGCGCGGCGGTCGTGGGCAAGACCGCCAGGCAGGGGGTTGGGGTCATCGGCACGAAACTGGGGGCGCTCGGGGAGTACGCCGGCCTTCTCAGGATCCCGGGCGGGGGCAGCCGCGAGCCTACCAGTCCCAAATCGCTGGCCAAGGGCGACCAGTTCATCAAGATGAAGGGCAAAGAGGTCTTCAAGATGGCCGTCCGGCTCATGGATGAGGCCGCGCGCGATATATTGGAACAACACGGGCTCGCCGCGACTCAGATTGGGCTTGTGATACCCCACCAGGCCAACCTGCGCATCATCGAGGCGATAGCCCAGTACCTGGAGCTGCCCGTCGACCGTTTCTTCGTCAACGTCGACCGGTACGGCAACACGTCCGCGGCCTCGATTCCCATCGCGCTCGACGAGGCCCGTCGCTCCGGCCGAATCAAACCGGGAGAGCTGACCCTTCTCGTCGCTTTCGGGGCAGGCTTGACCTACGGTAGCGCCCTGATTCGCTGGTGATTTCCGTCCTCATGCCGAACCTGTTTTCCCGCCGCTTCCTGCCTCCCATCTGGATCGCGGCGGCCTGCGCGCTCTGCGCAACCACCCGTCTGGCCGCTGACTTGGCTTGGGACCCGAGGACGGGCTGGCAGCTGGAGGGGACCGCCCTCGCGGGCCTGACTGGAACGCAGGGCCGGGCCGCCCTGGACCTCATGAACAAGGCCCGGAAGGAGGAGGAAGCCGGCAGCCGGGGTTCCGCGATCAAGGCTTATGAGAAGGTTTCCAAGAAATACCAGGGATCGGTTTACGCGCCCGAGGCGCTTTACCGGGCGGCGAGGCTCCTCAACCAGAGAAAGCAATACTACCGGAGCTTCCTCGACTACCAGGAGCTGCTCCGCCGGTACCCGAACACCCGGCGGTTCAACGAGGTGATCGGCGAGCAGTACAGGATCGCCTCGGCCCTCATCGACGGCGCGCGCAACCGCGCCTGGGGGTTTTTCCCGTTCTTCAGCAACCGGACCAAGGGGATCGAGTACTTCGAGGTCATCCTGCTCAACGCACCGTACAGCGACTATGCGCCCCTGGCGCTGATGGACATCGCGCGCGGCCAGCAGTACATCAAGAGCACGGAGGAGGCGATCGACGCCCTGGACCGGCTGATCAACAACTACCCGCAGAGCGTCCTCGCGCCCGTCGCCTACCTCAAGCTGGGCGACCTGCACGCGTCGCTCACCCAGGGGCCGAAATACGACCAGGGGGCAACCAAGGAGGCGATGACCTACTATGAGGACTACATGATCCTCTACCCCGGGGACTCCAACATCGGGGTCGCCGCCGCCGGCGTCGACCGGATGAAGACCATCCTGTCCGAGAGCAAGATCTACATCGGCGACTTCTATTTCTACAGGCGCCTGAACTACACGGCGGCCAGGGTGTTCTACAACGAGGCGATCACGGCCTATCCGGACTCCACCCCGGCGAGGACCGCCAAGAAGCGCCTGACCGACCTGGATGCGAGGATGGCCAAGGACTCGGTCAGGCCCAAGACCGCGCCCAAGAAGCGGTTCTGGTTTTTCTGAGGTTGATTGGACGCCCCCCATGAAGCGCGTGTGGAGCCTGCTCCTTGTCTCCGCGCTTCTCGTCCAGGCCTGCGCAAACTACAGGCTGGGCACGGGCGCAGATCCGTCGTTCTCGACGCTCTACATCGAGCCCGCCAAGAACAAGACGACGCTGGCGCAGTCGCAGGCGCTGCTCACCACGATGGTCCGCGAGGCCTTCGTGCGCGACGGGCGGGTGACGGTCGTCGACAGGTCCTCGGATGCGGACGCCACGCTCGAGTTGACCGTCATCGACTACCACCGCAACAACGCGGCAAACCGCGAGGACGATGTCGGGCTTGCGCGGAAATTCACCCTGCACATGAGGGTGAGCTGCCGGCTGCGCGACAACCGGACCGGCCGGATGCTCTTTGACGGCCGGATAATCGAGGTCCAGCGTGAGGCGTTCACCGACAACGGCCTCGGCTCGGTCCCGTTCGGCACCAGCAACGACCAGCTCCAGTCGGAGTACAACACCCTGCCCCTCCTCGCCGATTCCTTCTCGGAGAAGGTTACCCACGCCGTCCTCGACGTGTGGTGACCCAGATGCCAGAAAGGCCCGAGATGAACGACCCGATCCTCGCCCCCTCGCTCCTCGCCGGCGACCACGGGGTGCTCGCCGAGAGCGCCGCGGTCGTGTCGAGGCTTGGGCTCAAGTGGCTTCACCTGGACATGATGGACGGGCATTTCGTGCCGAACCTCTCCTTCGGCCCGGAGACGCTCGCCGCGCTCAGGCGCCACGGCTCGACGCTCTTCTTTGACACGCACCTGATGCTGTCCGAGCCGCACCTTTTCGTCGAGCCGTTCGCAAAGGCCGGGGCGAGCCGGATCACGATCCACATCGAGCCCTCGTTCGACCACGCCGCTGCCTTCAAGGCCATCCGGGCGCACGGGTGCAAGGCGGGGATCGCGCTCAACCCGGGCACCCCCGCGTCGGAGGTCGAGCCGTTCCTGCGCGAGGTCGATCTCGTGCTCGTCATGACCGTCCAGCCGGGCTTCGGCGGCCAGGCGTTCCGCGAGGACATGCTTCCCAAGATCGCCCAGGTGGCCAGGTGGCGGTCCGACCGCGGCCTCGACCTGCGGATCGAGGTGGACGGCGGGATCGAGCGCGACACCGCCGCGCGGTGCCGCGCAAGCGGCGCCGACACCTTCGTCGCGGGAACCTCCTTCTATGCGGCCTCCGACAAGGCCGGCTTCGCGGCGTCCTTCGCGGCCCTCTGACCGCCCGTCACTCCGCGCCCCGCGCAATCCGCTCCGCGCGCGCGTAATTTCCCCGGAAAACCCCGTCGAGGTCGCGGGCGAGACTGACCTCGTCGACCTTGTTCCTGGACACAAGGGCCTTCGTGATCGGCCCGAGCGCCTGGTCGTAGTCGACCGACGACAGGTCCTGCAGGACGGCGAGGGCCCTCGCCCTCGCGGGCCCGGGCGCCGCGATGATCGCGCGCCACGCCTCGACGAGCTCCGGGTGCGTGTCCTCGTCCATGACCCGGATGATGAACTTCAGCTCGTCGAACAGCTGCACCGTCCATTCGTCGTGATGGACGAGGACGTCCCTTTGGGAATAGGGATCGACCTCCGGATCGCTTCGATACGCCCGCCACTCCTCGTGCGAATAGAAATCCTTCCGGACCGGGAGCCTGCGAAGGGCGAAGTGCTCGGGGCCGCCCGGCGTGCCGGTCCGGAAATTCCAGAGCTTCTGCCCCTCGAGGGACAGGACGTACTCCACGAAGGCCACCGCGACGGGCCGGTGGGGCGCGCCCCGCAACAGCGCGATGGGATCGACCGAATACGCCGATCCCCCGTCCGGGGACACGTAGCCTATCCTGTCGGTCCCGTTCCGCCGCCGGACCGCCTCCTGCTGCTCCCGGCCGTAGAAATCGATGCACATCCCCGCGGCGCAGTCGCCGTTGGCGACGTCGATCGGCGGCTTCTGCGACGTGTCCGTGAAATAGCGCGCGTTGGCCCCGACCAGCTGGAGAAGCCGCATGCCGCCGATCCAGCCCCGGCGCACGGCGGCCGAGGTCGCCGCCTTCGGGTCGCCCCCGGGGTCGGCGGACCGGATCGCGTCGAGGCTGAGGTGGATCTGCTGCTGGATCACGTTTTCGAAGGCGGCTGCGATCGAGCCGCTTTGCATCGGGTCGCAGAGGCCGACCTGCCCCAGGAACCTCGGATCGGCCAGGTCGGACCATTGGTCCGGCTCCCGGTCGAACCCGATGCGCCTGAGCCCGTCCCGGTTGAAGATGATGCCGTATGAGCTCAGGACGGTCCCTATCCAAAGGTTGCCCGGATCGCGGTATTTCTCGCCGCCAAAGGTGACCGGGAACACGTCCTCGGCGAACCACCCGGGCTGGATTCCCTTGATGCCCGAGTCGACCAGGCGGCCGGCGCGGGCCTGGATACCAAAGTCGTACGGCCCCCCGCCAAAGAAGAGATCGATGCCGCATCCCGCCTCGGAATGGAGAAAGGCGTCGCGCGCCTCCCTTGCGAGCGGCGAGGCGTCCGCCGGCAGCCTGCCGTTCTTGGCCGCCGACTGGATCTCGGCGCTCCAGGATCTTCCCGGCCCCGAGGTCCAGAGGTTTCGGAACGAGGCGTCATACTGGCCCTCCAGATAGCGCGCGATGTCGCTCGTCCCGCCGACGTTCCTCCAGTCGAGAAAGACGGTGCGGCCCGTCTTCGCCTTGTACCAGGCGCGGAACCCGAGGTTGAATTCGTGGCGGATCGCCTCGTTGTGGGGGCTGATGATGACAAGGGTGTCGTCAGCCTCGCCGGGCGACGGCTGCCGCGGACGCAGGATGAACGGCAGCGCGACCGTCGCCACAAGGGCCAGGATGATGATCCCCCGCTTGAGCATCCGGGAAACCTCAGCCCGTCAGGACGACGACGTCCTCGAGGCGGACGCCGGCAAAAAACTCCTCGGAGGCCGAGCGGTCGACGAAGCGGGGATTGAGCTCCAGGATCTTGAGCGTCGTCCCTCCCGAGACGAAGTCGTACTGGGCGTTCTCGCCCAGGTAGGTCGATTTTCCGATGCGGCCCCTGACCGCGTTCTGCGCCGGGCGGTCGCCCGATATCGTCCAGCACTCGGGCCTCACCGAGACGGTCACCGCGGCGCCCGCGGCCGGCTGGGAGCCGGGATCGCCGAGGACCCCGTCGAATTCGCCGACGTCCGTGGCCACCCTCGCCCGCCCCTGCGAGGACGAGAGGAGCCTGCCCGCGATGAAGTTCGTCTCGCCGATGAAATCCGCCACGGTCCTGCTCGCGGGCCGGCGGTAGACCTCCTGCGGCGTGCCCACCTGGAGGATATGGCCGCTCTCGAGGATGGCCATCCGGTCCGAGACCGAGAGGGCCTCCTTCTGGTCGTGCGTCACGTAGACGGTCGTCAGCTGGAACTCCTTGCAGACCCTCCGGATCTCCGAGCGCATCTCAAGGCGGAGCCTGGCGTCGAGGTTGGACAGCGGCTCGTCGAGGAGCAGGCACCGGGGGCGGATGACGAGCGCCCGCGCCAGCGCCACCCGCTGCTGCTGGCCGCCGGACAGTTGGTTCGGGCGCCGCTCGGCGTAGGCCCCCATGTGGACGGACTCGAGCGCCTCGCCGACCTTGGTGCGGATCTCGGCGCGGGGCAGCTTCCGCTCCTCGAGCCCGAACGCCACGTTCTCGGCCACCGACATGTGCGGCCAGAGGGCGTAGCTCTGGAACATCATTCCCGTGTTGCGCTTGTGGGGGGCGAGCTGGGTCACGTCCTCGTCCCCGAAGAAGATCCTCCCCTCCTCCGGGATGTAGAACCCGGCCATGCACCTCAGCAGCGTCGTCTTGCCGCATCCGCTCGGGCCCAGGAGGAAGAACAGCTCCCCGGGCTCGACCAGGAGGTCCAGGCCGCTCAATGCGACCACGGGGCCGAATCGCTTGGTCAGTTTCTGGATGCGGATGGAGATCATGGCGCTCGACAGGACGAGTTTCGACGGAAGGCGGCTTTCAGTCGAAGTCAAAAGTTATATCTCTGCGGGATGGGCGCCCGGGCGGAACGAGCCCATACCCGGCGGCAGCGGCCAAAGGGCCGGGTTTTCGGGCTATCCTGGGAGAAAGGCCCCGGGGGAGGACGGACGGGGCATCTTTGCGAATTGCGCGTAACGGTTTGCTTCCGGACCCGCCGTTTGCCTGTCTGGACGCCCCCACCCATGCCGACAAGGAACAAGACCTCGAAGGAACACCCCGATCTGGAAAGCGTCATGTTCACCGAGGCCCAGATAAAAAAGCGGGTCCGCGAGCTTGGGCGCGAGCTCAGGGGGCATTATGGCCAGGGCGAATTCACGATCGTCTCGATCATCAACGGCGCCGTCATGTTCACGGCCGACCTGATGCGCGAGATCGACAACCCGGTGCGGCTCGACTGCATCCGGATCTCGAGCTACGCCGACCGGACGAAGTCCGTCGGCACGCCCCAGATCGTGCACAGCCTTACGATCGACATCGCCAAGCGCCACGTCCTCCTGATCGACGACATCCTCGACACGGGAAAGACGATCACGCTGGTCGCCGGGCTGATCACGAAGCTCAAGCCGGCCAGCCTTAAGACGTGCGTCCTCCTCGACAAGCAGGGGCGCCGCGAGGTGCCCTTCGAGTCGGATTTCGTCGGCTTCAAGATCCCCGACAAGTTCGTGGTCGGCTACGGGCTCGATTTCGCCGAGCGGTACCGCAACCTTCCCTGCATCGGGGTCCTCAGCCCGCGCCTGCAGAACCCGCCCGAGTGGGCCTGAGGCGCCGGGAGGGCGCCTTCCCGAGCTTCTTGAACTTGCCGGACCTGAGGGAGTCTATCTGGTCCCGGATCAGCGCGGCCTTCTCGAACTCGAGCCGGGCCGCGGCCTCCTGCATCTCGTCCTCGAGCTCGGCGATCACCGCGGCGACGTCCTCGGCGCCCTCGGCGACCGCGGGCTCCTCGCCCCCGCCCGGGGCCTCGTAGGCCTGCAGGCTCGCCTGCGCGCCGCGCTTCACGCTGCGCGGGGTGATCCCGTGCTCGGCATTGTAGGCGATCTGCTTCTCGCGGCGCCGGTTCGTGGTCTCGATCGTGCGCGCGATCGAGCCCGTGATCGTGTCGGCGTAGAAGATGACCCTGCCCTTCTCGTGCCGCGCGGCCCTCCCCGCGGTCTGGATCAGGCTCGTCTCGCTCCGCAGGAAGCCCTCCTTGTCCGCGTCGAGGATCGCGACAAGCGCGACCTCGGGCAGGTCCAGCCCCTCCCGCAGGAGGTTGATGCCGATCAGCGCGTCGAAGTTCCCGAGCCTGAGGTTCCGCAGGATCTCGATGCGCTCTATCGTGTCGATGTCGGAATGCAGGTACTCGACGCGGACCTTCGCCTCGCGCAGGTACGTCGTCAGGTCCTCCGAGAGGCGCTTCGTGAGGGTCGTGACAAGGACGCGCTCGCCGGCCGCGGCCGCGGCCTTGATCTCCCCGATCAGGTCCTCGACCTGCCCCTTTATGGGCCGCACCACGATCTCCGGGTCGAGGAGCCCCGTCGGGCGGATGAGCTGCTCGGCGACGACGGCCGACCTCCCGAGTTCGAACGCCGAGGGGGTGGCCGAGACGTAGAGCGTCTGCCCGGTGATACGGTCGAACTCCTCGATGCTCTGGGGCCGGTTGTCGAGGGCCGAGGGAAGGCGGAACCCGAAGTTCACGAGCGTCAGCTTCCTGGACCGGTCGCCGTTGTACATGCCGCCTATCTGCGGCACCGTGGCGTGGCTCTCGTCTATCATCAGCAGAAAGTCCTTCGGGAAGAAATCGATCAGGCAGAACGGGCGGTCGCCCGGCTTGCGGTTCCCAAAATGCAGCGAGTAGTTCTCGATCCCGTTGCAGAAGCCCATCTCCTGGAGCATCTCCAGGTCGTAGTTCGTCCTCATCTTGATCCGCTGCGCCTCGAGCAGCCGTCCCTGGGCCTCGAACCAGGCCACCCGCTCCTCGAGCTCCGCCCGTATCGAGGCGAGCGCCGGGGCGAGCGAGCCCCGGCTCCTCACATACTGGTTCGCCGGATACAGGTCGAACTGGTCCAGCTTGCGGATGACCTCGCCGGAGAGCGGCTCGAACTCGCTGATCGCCTCGACCAGGTCGCCGAAGAACTCGACGCGCAGGCCGTGCTCCATGTAGGCGGGCATCACGTCGACGACGTCGCCCCTCACGCGGAACCGCCCCGGCTTGAGCTCGTAGTCGTTCCTGTCGTAGATGTTGTCCACGAGGCGCTCCAGGAACACGTTCCGCCCGAGCTCGCCCCCCTTGCGGATCTGGATGCGCAGCCCGGTGAAATCCTCGGGCGATCCCAGTCCGTAGATGCACGAGACGCTGGCGACCACGATCACGTCGCGCCGGCTCACCAGCGAGCTTGTCGCCGAGATCCGCAGGCGCTCGATCTCCTCGTTGATCGAGGAGTCCTTCTCGATGTAGGTGTCGCTTGAGGGGATGTAGGCCTCGGGCTGGTAGTAGTCGTAATAGCTCACGAAATACTCGACGGCGTTCTCGGGGAAGAAGCCCTTGAATTCCGAGTAGAGCTGGGCGGCCAGGGTCTTGTTGTGGCAGATGATCAGCACGGGCCGCTCGCACCGCGCGATGACGTTCGCCATGGTGAAGGTCTTCCCCGAGCCGGTGACCCCGATGAGGGTCTGGTAGCGGTTTCCGGCGGAGAGGGACGCGACGAGCTTTTCGATCGCCTGCGGCTGGTCGCCCGTCGGTTTGTACTCTGAACTCAGCTTGAATAGCATGGCCAATAACGATGACATCGGGCAACCTGCCCCCATGTCAAAGGCAGTTGTCTCCACCCTCTATGATTCCGACGTCTTCCGCATGGCATGCCGCCAGTTCGACCAGGCGGCCGATGCGATCAACCTCCCCGAGGAGATCAGGGACCGCACCAAATACCCCCGCCGATGCCTCGCCGTTTCCCTGCCGGTCAGGCGCGACAACGGGAGCGTGACGGTCTTCGAGGGCTACCGCGTCCAGCACAACCTGTCCACCGGGCCCTCCAAGGGCGGCGTGCGGTTCCACGAGAGCGTCACCCTGGGCGAGGTCGCCGCCCTGGCCATGTGGATGAGCTGGAAATGCTCGCTCGTCGGGCTCCCCTACGGGGGCGCGAAGGGCGGGGTGATCGTCAACCCGAGGGAGCTTTCGCCGACCGAGCTCGAGCACATCTCCCGGCGCTACATGCAGGAGCTGATAGGCTTCGTCGGGCCCCAGCTCGACATCCCGGCGCCGGACGTGGGCACGAACGAGCAGATCATGGCGTGGATGATGGACACCTATTCGAACCATGTCGGCCACATCTCGCCCGGCGTCGTCACCGGCAAGCCGATCGCCCTGGGCGGGTCGCAGGGCCGGCGGGAGGCCACGGGGGCGGGCGTCGCCTACCTCGTGAGGAAATACCTGGACGACATGAAGATCCCGATCGGGCAGTCGACGGTCGCGATACAGGGCTTCGGCAACGTGGGAAGCGAGACCGCCGCGGCCCTCTCCTCGATGGGCGCGAGGATCATCGCGGTCTCGGACTACACGGGGGGGATCCATAATGCGGCCGGGATCGACGTGAAGAAGGCGCTGGCCTACGTCCAGTACGCGGGGGTTCTCAAGGACTTCGACGGCGGCGAGCCGATCGCGAACGAGCAGCTGCTCGAGCTGGAGTGCACGGTCCTCATCCCCGCGGCCCTGGAGCGCGTGATCACCCAGGACAACGCCCCGAAGCTCAGGTGCCGGCTGCTCGCCGAGGCGGCCAACGGGCCGACGACCAACGCGGCCGACCGGATCATCGAGGAGCGCGGGGACATCGAGCTCATCCCGGACGTCCTGTGCAATTCGGGCGGCGTCATCGTGTCCTACTTCGAGTGGCTGCAGAACCTCCAGAGCTTCTACTGGGACCGCGACGAGGTGATCGCCAAGCTCTACGCGATCCTCGACAAGGCGAAGGACTCGGTCGAGTACCAGAGGCGGAAATTCAAGTTTGGCCGCCGCCTGGCGGCGCTCACGCTCGGCATAGGGCGGGTCGCCGAGGCCAAGCAGAAGCGGGGGCTCTTCCCCTAGCTCCGGCGGCTCAGACCAGCGCCGGGACAGACGCCAGCGAGGTCACGAAGGCGGCGGCCTCGCGCTTGAGCAGCCCGCGGGTGACAAAGCCCCCGAATCCCACGAAAAGGTCCACCGCCGGGCGCGTCTCCAGGTCGCTGGCGCCGTCGCCGACCATCACGACCCTCTCCGGGCGGAGCTCCTCGCGGAGCCTGGAGATGATCTCTAGCTTGCCCCCCGTGCGGGTGGAGGGATAGGCGCGGTCGTAGCCCTGGTAGCTCCCGTCCTCCGAGAAATAAAGGTCGACCGCCTCGATCCGCGCCACCCCAAGGAAGTCGGCCAGCGGCCGGATGGCCTGCCTGAAGCCGCCGCTGATGATGACCGGCGTCCAGCCCATGGCGGCCATCCTGCCGATCGTCTCGCGCGCCGTCGGCTCGACGGCCTCGACATAGAGCCGGCCCACGGCGGCGACCTCGTCGCTGCCCGGCCGGATGACATCAAGGCGGCGCCCGAAGATGTCCTCGATCGGGATCCTCCCGTTCATCGCCTCCTCGGTGAGCGCCTCGACGCTCGCGAAGATTTCCGGGCCGCGGAGCCGCGCGAGCTCGTCGATCCCCTCGATCGAGCTCAGCGTGCTGTCGCAGTCAAAGCAGATGAGCTTCAATGCCCCGGGCTACTTCTTCGTGCTCCGCTTGAACTTGGTGGTGAATTTCTCGACCCGGCCCGCGGTGTCGACCAGGCGCTTCTCGCCGGTGTAGGCGGGATGCGAATCCATCGTCACGTCGCGCAGGACGACGAAATACTCCTGGCCGTCGATCGATTCCTTGCGGGCCGACTTCATCGTCGAGCGCGTGAGGAATCGTTTGCCGGTGGCAACATCGAGGAAGCAGACCGGGTTGAGCGTGGGATGGCCTTCGGATTTCACGTGGGAAGTGCGTTAAGGTTCAGCCCTGCCGCGCTTTGTAGCGCGGGTCGGTCTTGTTGATGACGTAGATCTTGCCGCGCCGGCGGACAACCTGGCAGTCCGGGTGACGCTTCTTGGCCGACTTTATCGAGGAAACGACTTTCATAAAAGGCACCAAAACAGAGTGCGGACACCCACCCTGTCAACTCAGTTCTTCCCGGGCTCGTCCGGCTCGTCGACCATGAGGCGCCACTGGTCGCCCTCCTCGCTCAGCAAGGCTCGCCAGAGACCCTCCTGCATCGGGCGCTCAAACAGGTCGGCCGGCGGGCTCGCGACGATCCAGGTCCCGCTCTTGAGCTCCGTCTCAAGCTGCCCGGCGGTCCATCCGGAGTACCCGAGGTAGGCGCGCAGGCGGGTCGACTCGTCCGCCAGCATCTGGATCGCCTTGTCGGGATCGATCCCGAAGTGCAGCTGGAAGGCGTCGCCGCTCGACTGCCACGCGGCCAGGATCAGCTGGTCCGTCTGGACCGGGCCGCCCGTGAAGATCGGGGTCCCCGAAAGCGGCCCGAGCGCAAAGTCCCCCTTGAGCTCGCCCAGGCGCTTGCCGAGCGGCCTGTTGAGCACGACTCCCATCGCGCCCTCGGGGCCGTGGGTCGACATGAGGACCGCCGTCTTGCGGAAATTCGGGTCCCGCAGCACGGGGTGGGCCAGCAGGAGCGACCCGGCGAGCGACTCCCTGGTCCGGTGGGTGCTTTCTCTCATGGGATTGCCGGCCGCACCCTCAGAGCTTCTGGACCTTGACCCCGGCGTCCGACATCAGGCGCTCCACCAGGGGGTCGTTGTGGTAGTCGCTGCGGAACCTGATTTCCGCGATTCCCGCGGCCGCAAGCATCTTGGCGCAGTTCACGCATGGGAAGTGCGTGACATAGGCGATGCAGCCTGCGACGGGGCTGCCGCGCCTCGCGGCGTCGGCCACTGCGTTCTGCTCCGCGTGGACCGTCGCCTGCTCGTGCCCTCCGCGGACGCGCGAGACGTGGGGTGTGCCGGGCAGGAACCCGTTGTAGCCCGCGGCCACGAGGCGGTTCTTGCGCTCGCCCCCCGCGACGAGCACGCACCCGACGTGCAGCCGCTCGCAGTTTGAGCGTGTCGCGATCAGGACCGCGGTCGCCATGAAGTACTCGTCCCACGAGGGGCGCCGGGAAAACTTTTTTGCGGCCTGCGCAATCAGGTCCACCGGTGTGTTCTTGGCGGCGCTCATGGATTTCGCTGCAGACTCTGGACACGCGCGCGCAGTCGGGCAATCTTCGAGTCCATGCTGCGCGCCTGCCTGCCCGAGATGCTCGACTCGTTGCCGCCCGACCATCCGGACGCGCTCCACGGCCGCCGGGACCTGCGCCTCATAAACAGGATCATGCGCAACCAGGCCTGGTTCGAGGCCACGCTGCCGCCGCTGCTGCGCGCGGGCGAGCGCGTCCTCGAGCTGGGAGCCGGGATGGGGGAGCTGGCGGGGAAGCTGGCCGCGCGGGGCGTCCCGGTCGACGGCCTCGACCTCTGGCCGCGGCCCACCGACTGGCCGTCCGACCGGGAATGGCACACGGCGGACCTGAGGGAGTTCGGGGGGCTCGACCGCTATCCCGCGGTCATCGGCAACCTGATCTTCCACCAGTTCACGGACGCCGAGCTTGCCGCCGTCGGGGAGCGGCTGCGCAGTAAGGCGCGCGTGATCCTCGCGTGCGAGCCGGAGCGCCGCCGCATGTCGCAGATCGCCACGGCCGCGTTCGCGCCCCTTCTCGGCATCAACCACGTGACCCTGCACGACGCGCGCGTGAGCGTGACCGCAGGGTTTCGCGGGGACGAGCTGCCCCGGCTCCTGGGTCTCGCCGACGGGGCCTGGGCGTATTCCTGCAGGGCGACGGCCCTGGGGGCCAACCGGATGGTCGCGGTCCGCTGCGAATGAGCTCCCCGCTGCCGATCGAAATCATCGGGGGAGGCCTTGCCGGCCTTGCGGCGGGGCTCGCGCTGCGTAGATCCGGCGTGCCCGTCACGGTGTTCGAGGCGGGAGACTATCCCCGGCACCGCGTGTGCGGGGAATTCATCGCAGGGCTCGACGACGGCACGGCCTCCCGTCTCGGCCTGGCTGAATTCCTGGACGGGGCCCGCCCCCACCGCTCGGTCACGTACCACCTGCGCGGCCGGCCGCTGCGCCCCCTGACGCTGCCCGCGGCCGCCTGGGGCATCAGCCGGCACACGCTCGACTCCCGCCTCGCCCGCGCCTTTGTCGCGGCAGGGGGCGACCTGCGCACGAACATACGCGTGCCCGAGGATGACACGCCGCCGGGCCGGGTCTTCGCCGCGGGGCGCAGGCGCAAGGGGCCGTTTTGGGTGGGGCTCAAGGTGCATGTCCGCAACTTGTCCCTGGTCAATGACTTCGAGGTTCACCTGGGCGACCGGGCCTACGTCGGCCTCTCGAGCGTGGAAACGGGCGCCGTCAACGTCTGCGGGATCTTTGCCCAGCGCCCGCTCGCGCCCCGCGGCGCCGAACTGATCCTCTCGTACCTCGAGGCCTCGGGCCTCGGCGCGCTGGCGGGGCGCCTGCGCGCGGCGGAGATGGAGCCGGCCACGTTCTGCGTGACGGCCGCCTCGCTTGGAGACAGCCAGGTCGCCGCGTCCGACCGCATCTGGATAGGCGACGCCTGCGCCACCATCGCCCCGTTCACGGGCAACGGGCTCGCCATGGCCCTGCAGGGCGCCGACCTGGCATCCGGGCCCCTGCGCGCCTACTCCTCCCGCCAGGCAAGCTGGCTGGAATCCATGCGCGCCATCGCCGAGGCGCAGGCGCGGCGGTTTGGCCGGCGCCTGAGGGTCTCCTCCTTGATTCACCCCTTCTTCCTTGAGCCGCGGCGCCAGTCCCTTCTCGCGGGCCTCCTGCGCTGCCATCTTGTCCCCTTTCGCGCGTTCTACGCCGCGCTCCACTGAGACGCCGCCGCATGTATCTCCACTCGCTCGCCACCGCGGTCCCCCCCGCAGCCTACACGCAGCCCGAATGCTGGGGCATCGCAGAACGGTCCGGCGTGCGCGCGCGCCTCAAGAGGCGCTCGATGCTGATCCTGCACAATATCCTGATGGGGGACCACGGAATCGCGAAGCGGCATTTTGCGATGCCCGACATCGACCGGGTGTTCGACCGGACTCCGGATGAGCTGAACCTGGGCTTTCGCGCCGAGGCTCCCAGGCTTGCCGAGCGCGCCCTGACCGAGGCCCTCGGGCGGGCGCGCGTGAGGCCGGACGAAGTCGACGCCCTTCTGATCTGCACGTGCACGGGCTACCTCTGCCCGGGCCTGACCAGCTACGTGGCCGAGGACCTCGGCCTCCGGCCCAACGCGGTCCTCCATGACCTCGTCGGCCTCGGCTGCGGGGCCGCGATCCCCTCGCTGCGCGCCGCCAGCCACCTTCTCGCCGCCCGCCCCGACGCGATCGTGGCCTGCGTCGCGGTCGAGGTGTCCTCTGCGGCGTTCTACCTGGACGATGACCCGGGCGTGCTCATCAGCGCGTGCCTCTTCAGCGACGGGGCGGCTGCGACGATCTGGCGCGCGACGCCCGGCCCGTCCGGGGTGCGTGCGTTCGACTTCAGCTCGCTCCACCTGCCCGGCGACCGCGACAAGCTCCGCTTCGAGCAGCGCGATGGAAAACTCCGCAATCTCCTCCACCGTTCCGTGCCCGAGCTCGCCGCCGGCGCGGTGGGCCGGCTCTGGCGCGAGCGCGGGCCGCGGCCCGTCTCGCGCGTGGTCGCGCATCCCGGCGGGCGCGACGTCCTGGAGGCGGTGGCGCCGGTCGTCGCCCCTCACCCCCTCGACGCCAGCGCCCGCACCCTGCTCGGCTACGGCAACATGAGCAGCCCCTCCGTCCTGTTCGCGCTCGAGGAGGCCTTGAAGGACGCGTCCCCGGGACCCGGAGCGGATTTTTGGCTCGTGAGTTTCGGGGCAGGCTTTAGCGCACATAGCTGCCGAATCGGCACGTAACCCATGCCCAAGCTCGACGAACTCGTCGCCTATTGCGACAAACGCACCCGCCGCGAGCGGTTCAAGGACGGCCCCGGCGCCTTCAACGGCCTGCAGGTCGCCAACGACGGCCGGGTCACGCGCATCGGCGCCGCGGTCGACGCGGGCCTCGTCCCCTTCCGGAGCGCCGTGGCCGCGGGCGTGGATTTCCTCATCGTCCACCACGGGATGTACTGGGACATGCCCCGGCCGCTCACGGGGCCGGCCTTCGGCCGCGTGGCGACCCTTGTCGGGGGAAACTGCGCCCTCTACTCGAGCCACCTGCCGCTCGACTCGCACCCGCATATTGGAAACAACGCGCTGCTCGCCCGCCAGCTCGGCCTCAGGCCGCGCAGGGGATTCCTCGCGAACGAGGGAGGCGACATCGGCTGCATCGCCCCGAGCCGCCTTGCGCGCGCGGCGCTGCGCCGCAAGCTTGAGGCGCTGTACCCGCGTGTCGTCGCCATCGAGCTCGGGTCCGCCAGGCCCGCCGAGGTGGCATTCTGCAGCGGCAGCGGCAATGGCGCCATGTCGGCCCTGCTGTCGGAGGGCGTCGACACGCTCGTCACCGGCGAGCTCCGCGAGGAATGGTTCAACGTGGCGCAGGAGCACGGGCTCAACCTCTACCTGTGCGGCCACTATGCGACGGAGGTGCACGGCGTCCGGGCGCTCGCGGCCGAGCTTTCGGCGAAGTTTGGGTTGCCGTGGGAGTTCATTGCGACCGAAAATCCCCTCTAGGCCCCCAATGAAGAAAATCGCCATTATCAACGGACCCAATCTCGACCGCCTCGGAAAGCGCGAGCCCGAGATCTACGGGAGCGCGACGCTCGGCGACCTCGAGAAGGCGCTCCGCGCGGAATTCGGCAGGAAGGCCTCGCTCGAGTTCTACCAGTCCAACCACGAGGGGGAGCTGATCGACAGGATCGCGAAGCTCGCCGACGCGAAGTTCGACGGGATTGTCATCAACGGCGGCGCGTTCACCCACACGAGCGTCGCCCTGCGCGACGCGCTGCTCGGCGCCCATCTGCCCGCCGTCGAGGTGCACATCTCGAACATCTACAAGCGGGAGGAGTTCAGGCACACCTCGCTCACGGCTCCCGCGTGCACGGCCGTCATCACCGGGCTCGGGCTCGAGGGCTACCACGCCGCCATCCGCTTCCTCCTGACGGCGTGAGCACGGTGTCTGGCGTCGGGGACTGGTATGCGTGCCACACGAGGCCGCGGTGCGAGAAGAAGTTCGCGGCGCTGCTGGCCGCGGAGGCCTTCGAGCACTACCTGCCCCTGGTTTCGAGCATCAGGCGGTACCCCAGGGAGACCAAGCGGTTCACAAAGCCCCTCTTCCCGGGCTATGTCTTCGCGCGGGTACCCCGTGCCGGAAAATCCCGGATCTACCAGCAGGAGCTTCTCGCCCGGGCGATTCCGGTCGACGACGAGGCCGGCTTCCTGAGGCAGCTCGAGGATGTCCGCAAGATCGTCTCCTCGGGCGTCGAGCTCACCGTGATCCCTCTGCTGGCGCGCGGGCGGCGCGTCCGCGTGGTGGGCGGTCCCCTCCATGGGCTCGAGGGACAGGTGGACGACTCCTCGAACGCCCTGGGGATCGTGATCTCGGTCGACGTGCTTCGTCAGGGGCTCCTGCTCAAGCTTCCCGCGGAGAGCCTGCAGGCCCTGCCCTGAAAGCCCGCGCAGGCGTCAGACCAGGACCCAAATCGCGTGGGCTAGATGAAGGGTGGCGCAGGTGGCCAGGGCGGCCGCCGTGTCGTCTAGCACGACGCCCCAGCCGCCCGGCAGGCTTTGCAGTGAATTGATGACCATGGGCTTCCATATGTCGTAAAGACGGAATAGGACGAACCCCGCCAGCAGCACGGCCCAGGCGGGGATCGGGCCCGCCATCCATTGCCACCCGAGGAAGCAGAGCGGCATCGCAACGACCTCGTCCAGGATCACCTCGCCCGGGTCGCGCTTGCCGAGCCTGATCTCGGCCTCGCCGCAGATCCCGACGGCGATGTAGGCCGCGACCGCGCTGACAAGCAGGTTGGCGACAATCCCAAACCCGGGCCAATAAAAGAAGACGAAGAAATAGACCATCCCGGCAAGCGAGCCCCAGGTCCCGGGGGCGGGAAAGGTCCTCCCGACCGGCCCAAGCGTCGCCCACCCCAGCACGACCGGCGTGGGCAGGGAATTCGTCCACTTGGGCTGCTCGAAGCTCATGTCACGCGGCTGTCGTCGCCGAAGACCAACTCCGCGTTCCGCGAGATGTAGCGGTAGCCCGACCAGACCGACAGCACGGTGCCGGCGACAAAAATGACGACGCCCACCTTGCCGACGAATTCCACGAAGCGGGAAGCGTCCCAGTGGAACAGGTAGTATCCGTCCTGCGACACCATCGGCGCCCCCAGGAAGAAGCCGAGGGCGATGAGCTGCGTCATCGTCTTGGTCTTCCCGCCCGAGTCGGCCGCGACGACCACCCCCTTGGAGGCGGCCACCATGCGCATCCCGGTCACGAGGAACTCGCGGCACAGGGTGATCAGCGCCAGGGCCACGGGGATCTCGTGCTTGTCGACGAGCGCGATCACCAGCCCTATGACCATGATCTTGTCGGCCATCGCGTCCATCAGCTTGCCGAAATTGGAGACGAGCCCCCGCTTGCGCGCCAAGTAGCCGTCGTACCAGTCGCCCACCGCGGCGCCGATGAAAAGCGCGAACGCGAGCGTCGCAGCGCCCGGCCACGTGTAATACATCAGCGCGACGATCACGAACATCAGCGGGATCCTCGAGAGCGTGATGACGTTGGGAAGGCTCATTTTCCGCTTCCAAGGACATCCCTGGGCCCGGCGAAGGCAACATCGGAGAGGAACGCGCTCGCCAGCCGAGGGCTAAGTTCGTTTCCTATGCGCGGACCCCCCATGCGGCACTGCATCTATCCCGGCACATTCGATCCGATCACGTGCGGGCACATCGACGTGCTCTCGCGCGCCGCGCGCCTCTTCGACCGCGTGACCGTCGCGATCGCCGACAACCCGGGCAAGGAGCCGCTCTTTTCCGCCAAGGAGAGGCTCGCGATGATCCTTCCCAACCTCGCCGACCTCCCCAACGTCAGCGCGACGATCTTCGGGGGGCTGCTGGTTGACTTTGCCGTGGACCAGAAGGCGGATGCGATCATCCGCGGGCTCCGCGCCCTCTCCGACTTCGAGTTCGAGTTCAATATGGCGCTCATGAACCGCCACCTCCAGCCGATGATCGAGACGATCTTCGTCATGCCGAACGAGCAGTTCAGCTACACGAGCTCGTCCCTGGTCAAGCAGGTGGCAAGGTATGGCGGGCAGGTTGGGCATTTCGTCCCCCCCAATGTCGCCGACGCCCTGCGCAGGGCGTTCTCGACGTGAAGGTAGCCTCGTGAGGTCGGTCCTGCTCCGCGCCGGGCTGCTCGCGGGTCTGTGCGGCGGATTCTGCGCCCGGGCGTCGGCCACGCCCGTCGGCGATGCGATCGAGCTCTACAAGCAGAGGCGCTACGCCGAGGCCAGGAACGCCCTCGAGCGCGTCGTGGCCTCCGACCCCGGCAACGCCGCCGCGTGCTACTATCTCGCCATGGCCCTGCAGCACGCCGCGCCGCCCTCCCTGGACCCGGCCCGGCCGTGGCTCGCCAAGGCGGTCAGGCTGGCCCCGGAAAACGAGGTCTACCTCGCCGAATACGCCGGCGTCACCATGCTTATGGCCGATCGCGACAACTCGCTCGGGCTTGCGCTCGAGGGCCGCGACGCAATGACTAGGGCCATAGCCATGAACCCTTCGGACCTGGATGCGTGCGAGGGCCTGATGCGGTTCTGCGCCAAGGCGCCCTGGCCGCTCGGGGACCCCGGAAGGGCCCTGGCCCTGGCGGCCCGGGTCGCGAAACGGGACCCCAGGCGCGGGGCGGCGGACTACCGGCTCATCGCCTCGCTCTTCGAGAAGGAGGGCCACGCCCAGCAGGCGCTTTCCGCGTCGCAGGCGGCCCAAAGGCTCGCGCCCCAGAACGCGCAGTGACATAGCACACCCATGCCACGCATTCCCATCGAGGACAATTTCACCGACGTGCTCGCAAAGGCCCAGAGGGGCGCCGGCATTTCCGACGCGGAGCTGTGCAAGCGGGCCGAGGTGGCGCCCGCGGACCTCGCCGCGCTCAAGGCCGGCCGGGTCATCGACGCGGCCCTGCGCCGCGTGGCCCGGCACCTGCGCCTCGGCCCGAACGCGCTCGAGGACCTTGCCCACGGCAAGTGGTATCCGGAGGCGCCGGCGTTTTCCCACGGCTTTTCGGTCTTCAATACCCCGTTCGGGGACATGACCGTGAACAGCTACCTTGTCTGGGACGCGCGCGCGCGCGTCGCCGCCGCGTTCGACACCGGGGCCGACTGCGGGACGATGCTCGACCTCATTCGCTCCGAGAAGCTGCGCGTCCAGATGATCTTCATCACCCACACCCACGACGACCACGTGGCCGACCTCGAGCGGCTGGCCCGCGAGACGGGGGCGGAGGTCTGGGCGAGCGAACGGGAACCCTCGGAGCATCCGGGCGCCAAGGTGTTCAGCGAAAACGCCCACTTTCACATCGGCCCGATCGCGGTGAAGACGCTTTTGACGTGGGGCCATTCCCCGGGCCAGACCACGTTCTACGTGACCGGGCTGAGCTACCCGCTGGCGGTGGTGGGCGACTCCCTGTTCGCGAGCTCCATCGGAGGGAGCCCGACCCATTTCGCCGACCAGTACAAGAATGACGTTGAGAAGATCATGAGCCTTCCCCGGAATACGGTGCTCGCGTGCGGGCATGGCCCCCTGACAACCGTAGCCCAGGAAAAACGACATAATCCGTTCTTCGCATCCTGAGGCCCGTCTGCTAGGCTTTACCGCAATCGAATCCATGCCCCCCTCCCGAAAAGTATCCGCGACGATTTCCCAGTCGATGAAGCGAAAGACCTGGTTCCTGCTGTTCCTGGGATTCGCCCTGGTGGTGGCGTGGGTAACCATCATCACCGACGAACCGCTCAGGGAGCGCCTCGGGTCCACCCTTTACATCATAGGGTTCGCGATCACCGGGTGCTTCATCCTGTTGCTGGCCCAATACATCTGGGACCAGACGCTCGTAAAGGCCCTCAAGTCGCTCCACGACACGACGAGCTCCATACAGACCGAGGAGGTTGTCTTCACGCCGAGCGACGAGTCGGACTCGGACGAAATCATCGGGCTTGCGCGCAAGATCGAGCGCATGGCGCGCTCGCTCCAGCACGTCGAGGCCAGCTACAAGGGGATCGTCGAGGACCAGCCCGACCTCATCTGCCGCTACAGGAACGACGGCAAGATCACGTTCGTCAACGGCGCCTACGCCCGCGCCGTGAACCGCAAGCGGAACGACCTCGTCGGGGCCGATTTCCCCTACTTTGTCCAGGGGGCGGCGATCGCCGACGAGCCCTACACGTTCGAGTCCGAGATGACGTTTGACGACGGCAGGCGCCTCTGGATCCGCTGGACCCAGCGGGCGATAAAGGACGAGGAGCGCAACACCTCGGAGTACCAGGCGGTCGGCCACGACATCACCGAGCGCAAGGACGCGGAGGCCGCGCTGCTGCGCGCCAAGGAGGCGGCCGAGGCGGCCGACCGGGCGAAATCCGAGTTCCTGGCGATCGTGAGCCACGAATTGAGGACCCCGATTAACGCGATCATCGGGTTTTCCAAGATGCTCTCCAGCACCACCTTGAACCTGGACCAGAGGGAGCAGGTTGAGATGATCAACTCGAGCGGCCTGGCCCTGGAGAAGATCATCGCCGACATCCTCAACCTCTCGAAGATCGAGTCGGGGAAGACCGACATCGAGCGCGCGCCGTTCTCGATCCGGCTCTGCGTGCAGGACGTCTGCGCGCTCTTTGCGCCGAAGGCGCGTTCCCTCGCCCTCACCCTAGACTCGAAAGTCGATGCGGGGGTGCCCCAGATCGTGAACAGCGACGAGCCGCGGATACGGCAGATACTGACAAACCTCATCGGAAACGCGCTCAAGTTCACCGAGCGCGGCGGGGTATCGCTCGAGGTGTCCTGCGCCCGCGGCGAGCCGATTGAGCCGGGTTCGCCCCGCCGCGTCGCCCGCCTGTTCTTCGCCGTCAAGGATTCCGGGATCGGCATACCGGCCGACAAGCTCGACCACCTGTTCCTGCCGTTCAGCCAGGTCGACACCTCCTCGACCCGCCGGCGGGGCGGGACGGGCCTGGGCCTCATCATCTCCAAGCGACTCTGCGAGCTCATGGGGGGCACGATCTCGGTCGAGAGCCGGGCCGGCGAGGGTTCTACCTTCCGGTTCTCGATCCTCACCGACTTCGACGAGGCCTGAGGCGTGCAGCGGCGGCGCGCCTAGCGAGGGCCCACCCGGGGCCCGGGATCCGGGAATCGACTTGCGGCAATCTTCGCCAAGGCGATCATCCGGGGCGTGAATGCGCGTCGCCTGGTGCTCATGGTCGGTGTGCTCGCCGCCGCAGGATGCTCCCGCCCCGTCGAGCCGCCAAAGGTTTACACTGCGGCGGAGACGCACAGCTACCTCCAGAAACTGGGACAGATAAGGGCGCTCATCAACGCGGACAACAAGGACAGGATCCCGGGGATGATCCGCGGGCGGGACATCGCGACCCTGAGCGCCCAGGCGGCGAAGATAGAGGGGTACATGGGTTCCGTGGCCGCGCTTCCGACAAACGGCGTCGACCCCGACGTGATGAAATTCACGCAGAATTTCGAGGCCATACTCGACGCGTACAAGTCCGTGTGCCTGGATTCGGCCGAGCTCTTCCGGGAGATGAAGACGGCCAATGTCCAGCCCCCGGCCCCCGGCGGCCCCTTGTCGGACATCAAATTCTGGTCGGCATCGGGCCCGACCGACGCGATCGGGGCCGTTGACGCGCTTCTCAAGTCCATGGACCGGATGGACACGAGCGCAAAGGCAGCCGTGGTTTTCCTCCAGCCGATCATCAACAGGGTGAGCGACGATGCCGACAAGCTGAGGACGACGAAGGACGCGCACCATGAGTTCACAAAGAAGGCGAAGGCGGAGCTCGCGCAGCGGTATCCCGGCTTCGACTGGACGTCGAAGGAGATCCTGCCCTAGCGGGGCCCGGGTGCGGCCGATCCCCTGGGCGGATCGGCTCCCGGGAGGTTCCCCTTGCGAGAAATCCCGATGAACGTCGTCATGGTCCACGGCTTTGCCAACACGGGCCGCCTTTTCAGGGCGTTGTGCATGGAGCTCGAGGCGCGCGGCCACACGTGTCTCGCGCCGACCCTCCACCCGAGGGACGGACGGTTGGGAATCCCCGACCTCTCCGCGAAGCTGGCGGCGTTCATCGGGGCAAATGTCGCCGCGGGCGCGCCCTTTGCGCTCGTCGGCTTCAGCATGGGCGCCTTGGCTTCCCGGCACTATCTCCAGGCCCTTGGCGGGGCCCAAGCGGCCAAGGCCTTTTTTTCGATCGCCGCTCCCTACCGGGGTTCGCTGAACGCGTACCTATACCCCGGCATTGGCACAAGGCAGATGCGCCCCGGCAGCTCGTTTCTCCAGCTGCTCAACGACGGAGCGGGCGCGCTCGCCGGGCTTCCCGTGTTCACATACCGGACGCCCCTGGATCTCATGGTTGTTCCCTCCGCGGGTTCCCGGATGCCCGGCGCGAAGGATGTGGCCCTGTGGTGCCCGCTCCATTCGCTCCTGCCGCGTGACCGCGAGCTCCGGGAGAGCATCGCGGAGGAACTGGCAAGGCTTGAGCCGCAGGCAGGCCGCCCATCTCATGCGCCGGCGCGCGAGTCCGTCATTTGACGGGAAACCCGGACGACCTTGCTAATCATCCGAAAAAGGAATTCTTCGACGGCCCTGCGCTTTGCGCGGGAACCCGGGGGCGCCCTCATCGTCAAACAATCCCATGCTGTTTGATCCCCTCAAGATCCGCGACGTGACACTGAAGAACCGCATCGCGGTGTCTCCCATGTGCCAGTATTCGAGCGAGGACGGCCTCGCCAACGACTGGCACCTCGTGCACCTGGGCAGCCGCGCCGTGGGCGGTGCCGGCCTGGTCATCACCGAGGCGGCCAGCGTCGAGGCGCGCGGACGGATCAGCCCGCAGGACCTGGGCATCTGGAATGACGCGCAGATCGGGATGCTTCGGCGCATCGCCTCCTTTGTCCGGGCGCAGGGCTGCGTCCCGGGCGTCCAGCTGGCCCATGCGGGGCGCAAGGCCTCGACGTCGCGCCCATGGGACGGGAACGCGCCCATCGATGTGAACCAGGGCGGATGGCGGCCCGTTCTGGCGCCGAGCCCCATCCCCTTCAATTCGGGCTACCCCACCCCCGAGGCGATGACCGTCGACCAGATCCGCGCGGTGACGACGGCCTTTGCCCAGGCGGCCGGGCGCGCCCTCGAGGCCGGCTTCCAGGTCGTCGAGATCCACGCGGCCCACGGATACCTCCTGCATGAATTCCTGTCTCCCCTCTCAAACACGCGCACGGACGCCTATGGCGGCGCCCTCGAGAACCGCATCCGCATGCTGCGCGAGGTCGTCGCGGCCGTGCGCGCGGCCTGGCCGGACAGGCTTCCGCTCTTTGTCCGGCTCTCGGTCACGGATTGGGTGGAGGGCAAGGGATGGGACCTTGAGCAATCCGTCCAATTGTCCCGGCTGCTGAAGACGGAGGGCGTCGATCTGATCGATTGCTCGTCCGGCGGGACCGTGCCCGACGCGAAGATTCCCCTCGGCCCGGGGTACCAGACGCCCTTCGCGGAGCGCATCCGCCGGGACACGGGAATCCTGACGGCCGCGGTTGGAATGATCACCGCGGCCGAGCAGGCCGACACCATCCTGCGCACCGGACAGGCCGATCTCGTCATCCTTGCGCGCGAATTCCTGCGCGACCCGTACTGGGCCCACCACGCGGCGGCAAAGCTCCGCGTCAAGGTTCCCCCGCCCGTCCAGTACGGCCGCGCATTCTGAGGCGGGTCTCGAGGAATATCTGACAGGGCGGCGTTTCCGTTTTCCCGCGAATAGCGGGTTTTCGCCCATCGGCTGTCATGGTTCTCCGATGCAGGCCCCTTTTCTCTTGTCTTACCTCGCAGGGTCAAACGGACCGTCGGAAGCGGTTGGGTTGCCCGCGGCCGCGGCCTTCGCGCACCTGCTGAAACGACGGGCCGCCGGGTTTGCGCAGGCGTCGATTCCATCGATCGCAGCTCCCGGGCGCCCCGGAAACCAGCCCTTTCAGGAAGCACTCGTTCGAAAACTGCAAATTCATCGATCGCATTAAACCCAAATCCAATCCGCCCAGCGGCATCCCACAATGAGCCTTAGCAAAACCCTGACCATGCTCGCAACTTTCGCCGCCGCGTGCCTCACGCCCGCCGGCGCCCAAATCTTCTGGAGCAACCAGAGCCCCGCGGGGATCAGCGATACGATCTGGTCCGTCACCTACGGCAACGGCACCTTTGCCGCCGTGACAAACGCGGGGAATCTCCTGACGTCGACCGACGGCCTCACCTGGAGCAATCAAAACATCGAGCCGGGCGTCACGCTGTCCACCAGCATAACCGGGCTGATATCCATTGCATACGGAAGCGGCACGTGGGTGGCGGTGGGCGCGGGAGGCACCATCCTTGTCTCATCGGACCTGAAGACGTGGGTGAACGCGAAGTCCGCGACCACCACGCAGCTTAACGGCGTGCTGAGCAACGGGAGCATCTGGGTGGCCGTGGGCGACGGCGCCACCATCCTCACCTCGCCGGATGCCATCAACTGGACGGCGCAGGCCGCGCCGGCGGGCATCACCGGGTTCCTCCACGGCATCACGTGGGACCAGGTGAACTCCGTGTTCCTGATCTCAGGCGCGGCAACAACGAGCGGGAGCGGGGTGAGCGCAGGGGGCGTGATGCTGCAATTGTCGGTGTCGGGCACCTCGGTGTCCGTGTCCCAGACCATCCCGGACACAAGCTCCCCCTTGGAAGCGGTCCTGTATGAATCCGTCGCCATTCCGAACACGGTCGCCGTTGGCTGGGATATCATCATTTCCGGCAGCTATGCCGCCACTTCTCCCACCCCGGCGACCGGCGTCATCCCGAACGTCATCTACCGGGGACTCACGTACGGCAACGGATACTGGGTGACGGCCGGCGAGCAGGGTACCATCCTGTCGTCGACCGACGCCGTGAACTGGACGCAGCGCTTTTCGGGCAACAGCCCCGCAACGCTGACCACCGCGACGCTCCTCGGCGCCACGTACTCCTCGACGCTGCAGCGCTTTGTGGTGGTTGGGGCCAATGGCACTATCCTTGTCTCCAGCTCCTCGCCGACGGTGTTCGGGAACGTGTCCACGCGCGGCTACGTCAGCAGCACGCAGACGTTCATCGGCGGTTTCGTGATCGAGGGCACGGCCCCGCGGACGGTCCTGATCCGCGGCGACGGCCCGGTGCTAAGCGCCTTCAGCGTCCCCAATCCGCTGGCGGATCCCGTTCTCACGGTATACGACAACAACGGGACGGTCATCGCGACGAACACCGGTTGGGCGACCAACATGAACCCGGCCACGATCTCGACCGCGGCACTTGAGGTGGGAGCCTTTGCGCTTCCGAACCCGAGCCCGGACTCGGCCCTGTTGCTCACGCTCCAGCCGGGAGCCTACACGGCGCAGATCACATCGGCCAAGGGCAACTCCGGAATCGCCCTGTTCGAGGCGTATACGGACTAGCGCGAGTCCCGGCGCAGCAACGAGAACGCCCCAGGGTATCACCCTTGGGGCAAGAATAGGGCCGTCTTGCCACGGCCTTTGCAAACCGAAGCCATGGCGCTTGCCGTCAAGCGCTCATGACCCTGCGACCGACCCTGGTACCCTGTCGCAATGCGGGTCAAGCAATCTAGGGACAGCGTGCCGCCTCGCTTAGCGGAGGATCTCCACAAGCAACACCCAGGCGTTGAACATGGCCCCGGCAAAGGAAAAGCAGATCGCTGGTATCAGCCAATAAAGACCGCCGGGAAATCCGATTAGGACCGACAGGCCCGCGATGGGAACGGACAAGGTCGCGGGCTGATTGATACCGATGCGCACGACCACGTGAATCGGCTCCTTGAAATGGTGGGACCGGACAGCCCGTAACTCCAGGAAACTGGCGACGATCCATGCCGAGCCGCCGAGTCCGAGGAGCTCAAACGCCAGAAACCGGATTCCCTGGCCCGGCACAAGCCCAAGAAGCGAAATGATCAGAACCACCGCGAGGGGAACGAACGTCTCGCCGGCCCGCGCAGGCAGCCCGGGAATTGCGAGGATCCTGGAGAGATTGATGGACAGCGCGACGAAAAGGAGGCCCGCAAGGGCCGCGGCCGCGCCGGAGCTGGCCATGAAGAAATTGTCCCAGCCGCTCAGGGTGAAGGCATTCATTGAGTGTCAGTCGAGTCCCCGTTCTGGGTCCGCGAAAGCGGAGCCCAGAACCCCAAGGCAGGGCGCCTGTCCGGGTCACCGCGCCCTCCTGAAATCGCAAGGGGCACGGCGCCACCGGACAACGCCTGTTGCGCCAATTTATTTGACGATCATCTCCTGGATGAGCTCGCTTCCCAAGACCTCGCGCATCTTTTCACGATCGATGGCGTTCTCATTCCCTTTCTTCACGGAGCCTTCGACCTTCTCGGTAACGGCATCCATCTTGTCGGTGAGTCCGTCGAGCGCGGCCATGTTCGCATAGGTTACCGTGAGGATGATGTCAGGGTCGCCCGGGTGGCGCGGCTCCACGGTGTAGATCTTGGCGTCAATGATGATTCCCGCCTTCTTCTCCTCGTCCACGATCTGCTTCCGCACGGTCGCGAGCCATTTCATGTACTCATCGAACATGCCCGGCTTTGTCTTGATGAATGAAACATCGGTAACGGGCCCTTCTGTGTAGGGACGGTTCTCCTTTGCGGAGGTCAACGTTGTCGACAGCACCAACATGACGCTGAACAACAGCGTTAATATGACTCTCTTCATAATGATACTTTCTACTGAATGGAGTTACTTCGACGCCGACGGCGGAATGCCGCCTGCATTCAAGAAGCATGGGGATCGCAACCTTCGGATGTGTCAACGCCTCAGCGGGCGAGTTTCCGGTGCCTGGGCCGCCCCGATCCGAGCTGCAAAAGCGATGGGCCATTTTGGCCTGATTCATCTCGCCCCACCGGGCGTTTCCCCTGTTGATCCTAAAATCCGCAGTTGAGGCGGTGGCCTGAGTACGGAAGATGCTGCAAAGGATCGCCATGGATGACCAAAGCCAGACGGAGGCCATTCACCCGCTGGGTGAAGGAGAGTTCGCATTTCCG
>Ga0182018_10000403_pt1 | contig 56831 bp, 49 predicted proteins | sample 812P2MmetaG_FD_120490 | JGI IMG/M metagenome (GOLD analysis project Ga0182018, IMG submission 120490) | Permafrost microbial communities from Stordalen Mire, Sweden - 812P2M metaG | ecosystem: Environmental > Terrestrial > Soil > Wetlands > Permafrost | place: Sweden: Stordalen | collected... | reverse complement strand
GGCGCCGGATTGAACGGGGTGTGACTTCGGCCGCAGCCGGGCATAGGGCCGAGAGAACCCACTTTTTTGGAGGGTAGCCGATGTTGAAAACAAATGACCCGACTGGGAGTCACAGATCAGAAGCCAGAAGGCGCGGCGGGCGATTGAATCGAATGGACTTGCCACCACAACGAGAACAAAATTCTCGTTGTGGCCTCTATAACGGGAACTAATCGCGGCGCTTCGCGGTACCAGGCGCGCATCGCCTGCCCTCTTTTTTGGGGTGGGCTCTCAGCCTTACTGGGGAGAGACGCCGGCGACGCAGGCCGGGTCGGCATAGAACCGTTTTCCGCAGGAGCGGCAATGGCGAGGGATACGCCCCACGCGCCGCATGACGGCGTCTCCGATTCCCCGCGGCAGCGACGGTACGATATCTCGCGCGAAACACCGCGGGCACCTGAGTTCCCCCGGTTTGATGTCGATGTGCTGGCGGATCTCCAAAACCGCAGTCTAGCAGAGCCGGTGTGGGAAGTCGATTCCCCACTGTACGGAATGTTAGTCTGGAGATCGTGCGCAGTCTATTGATCTTCCTTTCGCGGCGTAAACTCCTGCGGAGGTGGATGGAAAACTCATCGCTGGCTCAACGCTTCGCCGCACGCTTCGTGGCTGGTTCCGGCCTGGACCAGGCGCTGGCCGTCAGCCGCGACCTCAATTCGGAGGGAGCCACTGTCACTTTGGACCATTTGGGTGAAAGCATTTCGTCGCTGGAAGAGGCGGCCGCGGCTCGCGACGTTTACCTGCGGACCCTTTCGGCGATTCACGATAGCGGCGTCCAGGGAAACGTCTCCCTCAAGCTTTCCCAGTTCGGCCTCGATTTGTCCTCCGACGTCTGCCGCGCCAATGTCGCCCAACTGGTGGAACGGGCCGCGGAACGGAAAGGCTTCGTGCGGGTCGACATGGAATCGAGCGAGTACGTCGACCGCACGCTCGAACTGGTTCATGACCTGCACGCCAGGTACGGCGCCGTGGGGACGGTCATCCAAGCCTATCTCCATCGCAGCAAAAAGGATATCGAGACGCTGAACGGTCTGGGTATTCGCGTACGCCTGTGCAAGGGCGCGTATCTCGAACCAGCCGGCGTGGCCTTCCAGCAGAAGGCCCAGGTGGACGCCAACTTCGTGGAACTGATGCAACTGCTGCTCGATAAGGGCACGTATCCCGCCATCGCCACGCACGACGAAAAGATGATCGAAGCCACCAAGGGGTATGCCGCATCGCGCAATATTTCGCGCGATGCCTTCGAGTTTCAGATGCTCTACGGCATCCGCCGGGATCTGAAGCGTCAATTGGCGCAAGAGGGCTACCGGGTGCGGGTGTACGTCCCGTTTGGCGAGGCCTGGTACCCCTATTATATGCGCCGGCTGGCGGAGCGTCCGGCCAACGTGCTGTTCATTCTGCGCAACTTGTTCAAATAGAGACCCCCACCCGAGCCGCGACTGTATCCCACCGAGCCGCGACTGTAAGAAGCGGAGGGCCGGGACATCGGAGCGGCTCTCGGCTCGCCTGACGGTCGCGGCCCGGTGGCAGAGCTGCTTTTTCTCACACTTGCTCTTCCTCGCCCCGGCGTTAGAAACTAATCATAGGGATCGGGAGTCTAACGAGTATGCGCTACTGGGCCTATCTCGCCGGCAAGGTGGTGGCGGCGGCTGCACCTCTGTATGCTTTGCTCGTGCTCATCGGACAGGCGTTCCCAGCCCCACCGAAGGGGGGATGGGCGCATCTCCACTCGATGACCCAGGACCTGCTCTGTGGCCTGACACTGCTCGGATGGTTCCTGCTTGCCGCCGGCGCCTTGTATGCCATCGTCTGGGACCAGCGCCGCCGCTGCCGGGTCTGCCTCCGCCGCCTCCGCATGCCCATTGAGACCGGCTCCTGGGGCTATATGCTGCAACTCGGCCAGCCGCGTATCGAATCCATTTGTCCCTACGGCCATGGAACCCTGAAGGAAGACGAATTGCAAATCTCCGGCCCGACCACGCCCGAATGGACGCCCCATTCCGACGACATCTGGGACGAACTATGCACCCCGGGTAAGGATACCGGCCAGGAACCGTGACTCCCCTGCCTCGCTGGCGCATGGTGGCCGGTTGCCTGGTGCTGGCGGCACTCGCGTTCTTCGCCATCTTGTTCACCCCGGTCTACGTCCGTAACCTGAAATTGCAGAATTACGTGGATGGAATTACACACCGGGTCGGAAACGACAAGCAATCCGACGAGGTGTTGCGCGGCTGGGTCCTCAACAAGGCTCACCAGCTCGATCTGCCCGTAACGGAAGACAACGTGCATATTTACCGTTCGGCCGAAGGTGTGCGGATCGACGTCCGCTATGCGGTGACAGTCAAGGCGCCATTGTACCGGGTGGACATTCATTTCTACCCCGGCGCGGGCAGCCGCTAAGCCTTCGCAACAAACGGCATGCGAGAATTAAAGACGGTGCCCAAGAAGACCCAAAAGCGCGGCATGAGCCTCCGCGTCCCCCGTAACTCGAGCCTCACCCGACACTTCCTAGGGCCGGTGGGACGCATCCTGATCATGGTGGGCACCCTCTTCGTGATCGTGGTGCTGGCGGCGTTTACCTATTTCTATGCCCGATATTCCAAGGTGATCGACGAGAAGCTGCGCGCCGGCCCGTTCGCCAACAACGCCAAGATTTTCGCCGCTCCCGAATCGGTAGGGGTGGGCGACCCGCTGAGCCCCAACGACATCGCCGCGCAACTGCGCCGCAGCGGCTATTCCGAATCGCGCGGCAACTCGATCGGTTACTTCCAACCCGGCCCGACCGAAATTTCCATCTTCCCCGGCCCCGATTCCTATTTCGACCAGGAAGCCGGCGTCATCAAGTTCGCCGGCGGCCGGATTTCGCAGATCGTCTCCCTGCAGGACAACACCTCGCGCAGCCAGTACCAGTTGGAACCGCAACTCATCACCAACCTGTCGGGCCCGAGCCGCGAGAAACGCCGCATGGTGAAGTTTGCCGACATCCCGACGTTGCTGGTGCAGGCGGTCACTTCCGCCGAAGACAAGCATTTCTTCCAGCACAGTGGGTTCGATCCGGTCCGCGTGGTCAAAGCGGCCTACGTCGACCTTAAGAAGGGCCGCCGGGCCGAGGGCGCCTCTACGCTCAGCATGCAGTTGGCCAAGAACTTCTTCCTGGAACAGGACAAGCGTTGGACCACCAAGGCGGCGGAGGTCATTATCACCCTGCAACTGGAGCAGAAGCTCGGTAAGAAAGAGATTTTCGAGGATTACGCCAATCAGGTTTACCTGGGTTCCCGAGGCTCCTTCCGCATCCACGGTTTCGGTGAGGCGGCCGAGGTTTTTCTCGGCAAGGATCTCGGCCAGATCGACATTCCGGAAGCCGCTCAACTGGCCGGCACCATCCAGAATCCGGCGCTCTACGACCCCTTTAACCATCCCGACCGGGCGCGCGACCGGCGCAACATCGTTCTCAGCCTGATGCGGGCCAATGGATTTATCAGCGATCGCGATTACGCCGTGGCCCTGGAGTTGCCGCTCACCGTGGCCAAGAGCGCGGCGCAGTCGGTGGAAGCTCCGTATTTCGTCGACCTGGTGAACAGCACCCTGCAGGATAAGTTCCAGGACACGGACTTTCAGTCAAACGCTTTCCGTGTCTACACCACGCTCGACCTGCGGCTGCAACGCGTGGCCGCCGATGCCATCGCCAGCGGCATGAAGAAGGTCGACGACATCGTCAAACGCCAGAAGCGGTTCAAGGGCCAGACGCCTCCCGAGCCGCAGGTGGCGCTGGTGGCCATCGACCCCCACACCGGCCAGGTGAAGGCGGTGGCCGGCGGCCGCAACTACGGCCGGAGCCAGCTCAACCACGTGCTGTCCCAGCGGCAACCGGGGTCGATCTTCAAACCGTTCGTGTACGCCGCCGCCATGGATACCGCGGTGGAGGGCGGCCAGCACGTGCTGACTCCTTCGAGCGAGGTGATGGACGAACCCACCACCTTCTGGTTCAACGGCAATTCCTATAGCCCCAAGAACTTTGAAGGCGAGAGCAAGAACGCCCCCGTGTCGTTGCGATATGCGCTGGCGCACTCCCTCAACATCCCCACCGTGAGAGTGGCCGAGTTGGTGGGGTACGATGCGGTGGTCGAGATGGCCAACCGCGCCGGTATGAATTACAAGATCCAGCCGACTCCCTCGGTGGCGCTGGGAGCCTATGAGATCACTCCCATCGAGGCCGCCGGCGCTTACACCATGTTCTCCAACGGGGGACGCTACGTGAAGCCCGACTTCCTGTCGCTGGTGCGCGACCAGACCGGCAAGGAGTTATACCGGCACAAACAGGAAGATAAGCAGGTGCTCGACCCACGCGTGGCCTATATGATGACCAACCTGATGCAGGAGGTGATGCGCAGCGGTACCGCGGCCGGGGCTCGCGCCGCCGCCGGATTCAACGTACCGGCGGCGGGAAAGACCGGCACTTCGCGCGACGGTTGGTTCGCCGGGTACACTTCCGAACTGCTGTGCGTGGTGTGGGTGGGATTCGACGACAATCGCGATCTGGAAATCCAAGGCGCGTTTTCCGCGGCGCCGATCTGGATGCAGTTCATGAAGGACGCCCTGAAGTATCGCGAATACCGCGACACCAAGCCGTTTGAAGCTCCCGACGGAATCGTGACCATCGAAATCGACCCGGAAACGGGATACCCCGCGACGCCCGCCTGCCCCATCCACGCATCCGAAGTCTATATCGCCGGTACCCAGCCGGTAGGCGCTTGCCCTAAGCACGGCGGCCGGATGATTACCACGACCGCGAGTGGTTGGGACACACCCCCGCCGGACCAGGCGCCGCCGCCCCAGCGGTCCGCCGCAAGCTCGTCGGACCATGTGCACATCACCGGATCGGGCAGCGACGGCCAGGTCGCACCGGGCCCGGCGGCGCGCCGGGCCGCCAATCAGAGTCCGCCGGACACCGATCGGAATCGGAAGCAACCACCCGAAGCGACGCCCAAGAAAGAGAAGAAGCCCAGCCTCCTCCGCCGGCTGTGGAATGTGATTAAATAGGAAGCAAGGGGGCTCTCCATGGTTTTCCGTCCTCTCGTCCTTGCGGCAGCGGCAAGCCTTGTAACGGGAATGGCTTTCGCGCAGGCCGGCAACTCCATTCTGGATGGCGGCAAGACTTCCGTGCCCGCCAAACCGGAAGAAAAACCCCAGATTACTCCGGAGCTTCGCGGCGATATTTTCATGGCCAGGAAGCAGTACCGGGAAGCCGTTGACGCGTTCCACGAAGGTTCGCAGAAAGATCCGGTGGTGTGGAACAAGATGGGCATCGCCTATCATCAGATGATGCAGTTCGATAGCGCCCTCAAGAGCTATCAACAGGCCGTTCGTCTCAAGAAGGACTACGTGGAAGCGATCAACAACATCGGCACCATTTACTACGCCCGCAAGAATTTTCGGCGCTCCATCACGTACTACCAGAGGGCCATCAAAATCGCGCCGCAACTTGAAAAGTCGGCTTCCATTTACAGCAATCTCGGCACGTCCTACTTCGCCCGCAAGCAGTACAAGGCCGCGGCGGACGCATTTCAGACGGCGCTGACCCTCGACCCCGACGTATTCGAACACCGCAGCAGCGTCGGCGTCATGCTGGAAGAACGCAACGTGGAAGAGCGCGCCAAGTATCACTACTACGTGGCCAAATTGTACGCCAAGAACGGCCGTAACGAGCTGGCCTTGCAGTACCTGAGGAAAGCCCTGGAAGAAGGCTTCAAGGAGAGGAAGCAATTGGAAAAAGACCCGGAATTCGCGTCTCTTCGGGACACGCAGGAGTTTAAGGACTTGCTCGCGCTGGAGCCGCGTGTCCTGTAAGCGGCTCGATTTCACTGTGGCCCTCCTCACCCTGGCTCTTCTGTCCGCGTGCCACCGGCAGGCCAACGGGCCGTCTCGGGAACGGATCGCAATTCTGCGCTTTGAGAACCTCGGGGCCGATCCGTCGAACGATTGGATGGGCCGGGCCTTTTCCGAAGTGATCTCCTCCGAACTGAGTGGCGTGCCTGGCATCTCCGCCATTCCAGCCGGGCGATTGCACGCCATCGAAGCTGAATTTGGCCCGCGGCCGGCGGGTGCGCCCGGCATCTCCGCCGAGCGCACTTCAGCTCTGGCCGCGGGGGCCAACCGGATTGCTTACGGGCAATACAGTATGCGCAACGGAACGCTGGTTGCCCGGCTCACCGTGGAAGATACGCTCACGGGGAGGATCACCAGTCTCGACCCCGTCTCCGCGCCGGCCGCGGAGGTGTTGTCCGCGGCATCCGCCTTGGCTTTGCAGCTCTCGCCGCGCATCACCCCCTATGGCACACACAGCGCGCAGGTAGTGCAGGCACACGTAAACGCGCTCGAAGGCCTCGGCGCGGCCGGCGTAGCGGAAGCCCTGCAAAAGGCCATCGCCGCCGATCCGGATTTCGGACCGTCATACCGGCAGTTGGCCGTCATCCGAATTCAACAGAAGGATGTCGACGGCGCGCTGGCTTTGCTCCACCAGGCGCTGGCTCGCGGGAGCGCGATCCCGGACGCGGAGCGTGCGCGCATCCAACTGCAGGCCGCCACGCTGCGCGGCGATTCCGCCGCGCGCCTGCAGGCGCTGGCCGCGCTGGCCAAGGCCGATCCCGACGATCCGCAGACATGGCACGATCTGGCCGCGGCCGCCTTTACAACCCACCATTACCAGCAGGCAGTGGAGGCATATCGAAAGGTGCTCCGGATCCAGCCTGACGATGCCGATTCCTGGAATCAGCTCGCCTATGCGGCGGCCTATACCGGCGATGCCGCGGCCGCCACCAGCGCGGCAATGAGCTACCAGAAGCTACAGCCGGCGAGCGCCAATCCGCTGGATTCGGCGGGCGACGTCAACCTCATTGCGGGCCACCTGTCCGCCGCGGAAGGTTACTATCGGCAGAGCACCCAAAAGAACCCGGGCTTTCTGGCCGGGCTCGACTTCCTCAAAGCCGCCATGGCACACCTCATGACCGGCGACGTTGGGGGGGCCGATGCCCTGGCGCAGCAATATTTCGACGCGCGCCTTACCGCCAAGGATCCGCTGGCGGACTACCGCAAGGCGCAGTGGGCTTGGATCGGCGGCCGGCGCAAGGCTGCGTGCCAGCAGATGGAAAAACTGGCTCGGGAGGCGGAAGCGGGTGGGTCGCGGGAAGTCGCGGCGCACGGCTACGCCGAGCTGGCCGTGTGGAACTTGATGCTGGGCAACCGCGAGACCGCGGCGGGATTCGCGCAGAAAGCCGTGGCCTCGGCCACACCTTCGTCCGCCACGCCGGCCATCCTGGCGCGATTTCTGTCCCAACCTCCGGCATCGCCCGGGGAGTGGCAGGAGCGCGCCAACCAGCTTGCCCCCAACCCCGCGCAGGCGGCCATCCGCAACCTCGCGCTGGCCGACGCGCTGCTGCTCGCCAAGGAATACGGGGCCGCGGTTCCCGTGCTGCAGCAGATGTACGACAACGGCAACGCCACGTCCGATGAGGGACTCCCGGTCTTGCTGGCATGGGCCGACCTGGAGACCGGACGCGTCCCGGAAGCCGCCGCGCTGCTCGGATCCAATCCGCCGTTGTCCGAGAGTGGCCTGAACTGGTCGACGCCGCTCCATTTTCCGCGGATTTATTACCTGCGGGCCGTGGCTGCCGAAAAACAGGGCAAACCCGACGAAGCGCGCGAGAACTATCGACTCTTCCGCACTCTTTCCGGCCCCGACCCGCTGATGTGGGGCGAGGAGCGGAAGGCGAAGTAAGGTGGCGCAAGCGCTCTGAGACGCCGTCAGCCGAGGGCCTCCGAACTCCTGGGTCGCCGGGAGAATTCCGCGCGGCGGCGGGGAAAATGACTTGGACCAGCTTGCGACCTGTGCCATTTTGCGGTGGCCCCGATCGCAGGAAAGCTCTCCGTTAGTGGCAGCCCTCACTGAGCAACCTGCGCCCGCGCGTTTGCGGCCGCTCCCGGCAGATACAATGAAAGTAATCACCGGAGGGAGAACCGCAGTGACCAGACGATCCGCAGTGCGTTGTCTATCGGGCCTGGCGGCGTCCGCTCTGCTTCCCACGGTGCGTGCCGAGGATGGCCCCACCGTGTTGCAAATTGGCGGCGCCACCATCGAAGTCACGTTCCGGCCGGACCAGTTCGACTTGCCGCGCCAGGCCATGCTGGATTGGGTCACCACGGGCGCACGCGCCGTGAGCGGTTATTTCGGACGCTTCCCCGTGCCGCGCGCGAGCCTGGAGATCCTGATGGCGGCCGGGCGGCGCGGAGGAAGAATCAACGGCGTAACATACGCAGACGGAGAGGCGCGCAGCCGTCTCACCGTCGCCCAACACGTCACCGTGCAGGACCTCGAGCGCGATTGGGTGCTGACTCACGAGATGGTCCACTACGGTTTCCCTTCCATGGACGAAGATCATCATTGGATCGAGGAGGGCAGCGCCACCTATATTGAACCCATTGCGCGCGCCGCCGTGGGGAACCTGGCCGCGACGCAAGTTTGGGGCGACATGGTTCGCGATATGCCGCAAGGACTGCCGGCCGCGGGCGATCGGGGTTTGGACCACACCCACACCTGGGGCCGGACCTATTGGGGCGGGGCGCTATTCTGCCTGCTGGCGGATGTGGGAATCCGCGAGAAGAGCCATAACAAGAAGGGGCTGGTGGATGCGCTGCGGGCCGTCAACCGTGCCGGCGGCAATATTGAAAGCGATTGGCCTCTGGAACGCGCCCTCGAAGTCGGCGACAAGTCCACCGGGGGCAAAGTGCTCATGACACTCTATGGGCAGATGGCTGCAAGAGCTATGCCCGTGGACCTGCCGGATCTCTGGCGGCAATTGGGAGTACGGCGGGAAGGCGGCCAGGTAACTTTCGATAGCGGCGCCCCGCTGGCCAAAGTGAGAGCGGCGATCGCCTCGTAAACGGAGGCCCGCCAAAACGCACACTCTGGTCGCGGTCGGGTAGCGGATGGCCGCTAGGAGCCGCAACCACCGGGAGCGATGCTAGCGGACGTTTGAACCGATCTCCGAATTCCAGCCGTTTCGGTTAGAGAATAGTTAGATGCGACCGAAAACCACAGCTCGCGCAAGGCCGCCCGCTCCCGCCACCAAGCCGCCGCATCCGGCACTGGCCGCGCTGGGGCGGAGCCGCTGGCTCTATGTTCTGGTGTCGTTTCTCCTGCTGGCCCCATGCAATTGGCAGGCGCGCGTGCAGGCGGGCGATCTTGCCAGCCACATCTACAATTCCTGGCTGGCGCAATTGATCGAACGCGGTCACATGCAAGGGCTGGCGATCGCGGGTCAGACCACCAACATCCTGTTCGACCTGATGCTGGGCTCGCTTTTTGAGCTTCTGGGCGCGGAGGCCGCACAGCGCATTTCCGTTTCGCTCGCGGTTCTGATTTTCATTTGGGGCGCCTTCGCGTTTGCCCAGGCAGTTTCCGGCCGCCGCCCGTGGCAGATCCTGCCCTGTATCGCCATGTTGGCTTACGGCTGGGTCTATCACATGGGATTCTTCAATTTCTATCTCAGCCTGGGTCTCTGTTTCTGGGCCCTGGCGCTGCTGTGGAACCCCAGTTCCCGCCGTCTGGCCTTGGCTGTCCCGATCCTGGTGCTTGCCTATCTGGCCCATGCGTTGCCGGTGGCCTGGGTCGCGGGCCTGGTGGTTTACCTTCTGGTGGCCCGCCGGCTGTCTCCGAAATTGCGGGTTTATGCGATCGCCGGATCGCTTCTGGGGATGGTGATTCTGCATGCCGCAATCGCCGGCGCCATGGTGATGAACTGGTCGGCAAGCCAAATCACCTTGACTACGGGGCTCGATCAGGTCTGGGTTTTCGACGCCAAGTATTACGCCGTGCTGGTGGGGCTGCTGATTGTCTGGTGCTCCCTGTTTCTGAATCTGATACACCTCAGCGACGCTCGGCACGTGTTGTCGGGCACGGCTTTCCAGTTCTGCGCGATCAGTGCGGCCGCGGTATTCATTCTGCCCACCACCGTCCTCTTCCCCGGCTTCCATCACGCTCTGGTCTATATCGCCGAACGCATGTCTTTGGGTGTGGGGATCTGCGTGTGCGCGCTGCTGGCGTCTGCCCGCCCGCGCCGCTTCGAGCGGGGCGCGCTGATGGTGATCGCGCTGGTCTTTTTCGGCTTTTTGTACCGCGACGAGCGCCTGCTGAACGCCTTTGAAGACCGCATGCGGGACGCCATCGCGACCCTGCCGGCGGGGCAGCGGGTGATCAGCGCCATCGACGATCCCGAACTGCGTGCCAACGCCCTGACCCACATCGTCGACCGTGTCTGCGTCGGCCATTGTTACAGCTATGCCAACTACGAACCCTCCACCGCGCAGTTCCGCATCCGGGCTATCGCGGAGAACCCCTATGTAGCATACACATATCAGGATTCCTGGCTGCTGCAGGTGGGCGCCTACGTAGTGAAGGATCGCGACCTGCCGCTCTACCAGATCGATCTGGATTCGAGCGGACGGATGGTGGTGAAGAGTTTGCGGGCGGGAGTTCCCGGCGGGAGTACGGCGTGGAAGGTATTCCCGGATTTGTTTTGAATCCCGCGGGTAGGCATAGCGCTATCAAAATGGTTGCTCTTCGTCGTCGGCGAGATGTTTCTCAGGCAGCATGCGGTGATGGAGGATGCGCGAGATCGAAATGCCGTTCGCGTCCTCGCGGTAAAATACCACGTGCCGCCCTGTCTCCATCCGGCGCAGGCCCGGGCGGACGTGATCGCAGGTCCGTCCGATGGCCGGATTGGCCGCCAGCATCTCGCAGCATGCTTCAAGATCGCCAATGTAGCGGACTGCCTGATCCTCACCCCATGTGCGAAGCGTATAGGCGCCGATGCTCAGCAGGTCGGCCTCGGCACGACGCGAGAAACGAAAGCGCGCCACGGCTATGGATTCTTCTTAGGAAGGTGAAGGCTTTTCCGGACACGTTCAAATACGTCGCCCCTGGCTATGCCGCTGGCTTCGCCCTGATCGATGGCGGTGCGTAGCGCGGCAAGTCTAGCCTCATATTGCTGTTCCTCGCGCTCCAGCGTGCGCAGTGCGGCGCGAACGACCTCGCTGGCATTCTCGTAACGGCCGCTATTCACTTTGTGCAGGACAAAGCGATCCAGTTCGTCGGTGAGATTGACGTTTCGCGTGGGCATAAGGACTCCGGTATTCATGATAGCACCGTTGGCAAACATTGCCAGCCATGAGCCGCGGCCGCAACTGCAAGATCGATGAAGATGTATGAGATGGCCATTGGGTTTCCCGGTTCGCGTCATCGGCGGTTCCCGGAAATGTGGCCGGACGGCCTGGGAGAATTGCGTTCTCCAATGTACTGTTTGTACCGCGGTGGGGAGCTTTTCCCAGCACAAAACAGGCAATTTAAGACAACCGGTTCCGTTACCGGGAATCGTTTCGGGCGTTCTGCTAAATTGGTGAGCAGTGACACCGACCGCCGGAGAAGCTTTTCTGCTGATCGAAGCCACCGGCCGACGCTTTCCGCTGGTTGACGGCCAGTCGTGGGCGATTGGCCGCGGGGACGGCTGCGCGGTGATGCTCGATAGCCGGTCGGTCTCCCGGTTGCATGCGCTGATTCAACGCAAAGATGGCGGCGATTACTCGCTGGTGGATCTGGGCAGCCGCAACGGTTCCTTTGTGAACGCCCGGCGCGTGAGTCTGCCGCTGCTTCTGCATGACAAGGAGCGCCTGGTTTTCGGCGACCAGGAGTTGGTCTTCCGCAATCCAGTGGCTTCCAACTCGCTTCTCGAGCCGCGCGAACTCACCACGCGCAACATGCCCACCACCGCGCTGCATACTCACAGCCTGACCACCATCGTAGTAGTGGATATCCGCGACTTCACGCCGCTGGCGCGCCAGGTTCCGGAGGCGCTGCTTTCGCAGACCATCGGCACCTGGTTTCTGCGTTCCGGCCAGATTGCCCACCGTCAGGGAAGCTGGGCGCAAAAATACATCGGCGACGCGGTGATGGCGGTCTGGGTGCACGACCAGCCCGACAACATGGGCGCCGACCTGCTGCGCGCGCTCCGCGCCGTCAGCGAGATCAATGCCGCCACCGCCGAGATCAGCCGCGCTCTCCCGCTGCCCGCGCCCTTGCGGATCGGCGCGGGAATCAATACCGGTCCGGCCATCGTGGGCGGTTCGGAATACACCGCGCTGGGCGACACGGTCAACGCGGCATTCCGGCTGGAAGCCGCCACCAAGCAAATCGGCCTCGGGGTAGCTCTCGGCGAACGGACGTTCGCGGAGCTCGGACTGGCTCCGGATTCTCCGTTCTCCCGACGCGAAGTGGAGCTGAAGGGCTATGACGGCCCCAGTACCGCGTGGGGGATCTCCTTCGAATCGCTATTCGAATTTCTGCGGACGAGGAGTAATGCGTAAGGGGCTTGCTCCCAGCCGGGAAGCCAGTCCTTGTTCCCGGATCGGCTTATCCGCGGAAGCTTCAGGCCGACGGCTTTGGAATTGGATGGCGACAATGGAGCAAAACCCAAAGGAGACACGGCGCATGACCGGAATCCAGTTCGTAACCGATGAGGAGGGCCGCAAGGTGGCCGTTCAAATCGATCTAAGAAAACACGGCGCAAGGTTAGAAGATTTTTGGGACGGGCTGATTTCGGAATCGCGTCGCAAAGAAAAGGGGATACCGCTTGAAAAAATAAAAGCGGATCTCGCAAAACGCGGCCGTCTGCGTGAGTAGTACGTTCTCCGGCAACGTTTCGAGTTCCTTCCGTGCGGGCGGCTTTACCTCAACGGAATAAACCCTTGAGACCGAGTTGGTGGACTACGAGCTGGTCTTTGAGGTGTTGGAGGTCCTTCAGGTATGCCTTGACGATCGGATCGCCGGGCCGCCAGTTCGAGCATCGGACCACCATGGTAACAGCCGGAGCGGCCCGAAGCAGTGGCATTTTCCGGAGATGCGATGTCGCGGTCTGGCCGGCGATTCCGCGAGCGCCTCTACCTCGCGCGGAGCCAGGATAAGTGGCGCGAAGGGCTGTTCCCAACCAGTTGTCACTCAGATACCGCAAAACCCACAGCGGGTGGCTCGCCAATTATCGGGAGGCGTTGTTCCACGCTATCGAGGTGTGGTCTAATTCTGGTTTGATTCGTGCGGCCTTTCTGTCGGTGCGAATGACCAATGATTCTAACAAAAGACCTGCGGGCAATCGCCCGAGCACGACTTCGAGATGCCCAGGTACTTCTGCAGGCCAAGCGCTATGACGGAGCGTTTTATCTTTGCGGGTATGCGGTCGAACTCGCGCTCAAGGCGCGGATCTGTCGAACACTCAAATGGCGGGGTTTTCCAGAAAGCACCCAGGATTTCAAGGGTTACCAGTTGGTGAGAACCCATGATCTGGAGGTCCTTCTCAGGTTTTCAGGGGTCGAGGGTCGAGTGAAGGCGAAACACTTGGCGGAATGGTCCGTAGTGCTCAAATGGCATCCCGAGAAGCGCTATCAGGTGATTGGCCTGCTCCACCCACAGCAGGCAGCAGACATGGTAACGTGCGTAGAGAGGCTCTTGGAGATTCTGTGATAGCCATCGGCGTTCTCCGCAAGGCGATGCATGAAATTGCTGCGCAGAAAGGCGACTTCACGCTGTTCGCCCTTTTCAGGCGGGCCGACGCTCCTGGCACGTGGGACCTTATTGTTTCGGCTCCTTGGCTTGAAAGCGGTAAGCTTAAGGCGCTCGGCGAACTTGTCGATCTCCTTGCCAAATCGATCGGCAGAGAATCGCTTTCGCAGTTCTCGCGAGTTGAGACCGTGCCCAGCGACAACCGAACTGTCAAATTCATCTTGGACAGCATTCCCGTCGACGATGGCGAACGCCGCATCCAGAGCACCGATCTCTTCGACCTGCAAATAGAAGAGGCCATCATTCTTCGTGCCAAGCGACCAAATCAGAAAAGACCGGCCCGTAACGCACTGCATCCGGCTGGATCCTCGCGCCGCCGGGGCTGAGTAGGGATTTGACCCGCTTCCCGAGGCGAAAGGTGTCTCCATCCCGAGTCCAGAGAGATGCGGGTGCCTCCTATGAAGTAACCCCCGTTCGCTGCTCGATGTAATCCTTAGCCATGGTTCTCCAAACTCCTTCTCACCAGCCCCGCCAGCGCCGCGATGAACCCCGGCGAGTCGTTCAGACCCGGCACCATCCGGAACTCTTCAATCCCTAGTCCGCGGGCCTGCTCGCGATGCTCGATATCGATCTCGTGGAGCGTCTCCACGTGGTCCGATACGAACGAGATCGGCACCACAACCACACGTTTGCGACCCTCCGCCGCCAGCCGTTCGATGGTCTCGTGCATCGAGGGCCGCAGCCACTTCGAGGCGCCCACTTTGCTCTGGTAGCACAGGTGCTTTCGCCCCGGCCATCCGCCGCGTTGCCATACCAACTCCGCCGTGCGTTCGATCTGCCGCTGATAGGGATCGCCCTTTTCCACCACGGCCACCGGCAAGCTGTGCGCGCTGAAGACGAAATCGGTATCCGCCAAATCCTCGCAGCCGGCCAGCGTCCCGTTCACCGCATCCACAACCGCGTCCAGGTAGGCGCCATCCTGGTGGAATTCTTCAATCGCCCGAACCCGCGGCGCCCATCCGTTGGGTTGGAATTTCCGCCGCCACTCGTTCAGGCTGCTCCCCGTGGTGGTCTTGGAATACTGCGGATAGAGCGGCAGCAGCACCACCTCGTCCGGCCGATGACGCTCCAGCAGCCGGATGGCTTCTTCCGTGAACGGATGCCAGTACCGCATCGCCACGATCACGCGGGCGTCGCACTCGGCGCGCAGCACCGCTTCGAGCGCCGCCGCCTGCCGCGTGGTGTGCTCCAGGATGGGGCTGCGGCCGCCGATCTCCGCGTAATGCTGCCGTACATGGCGCGCACGCGTGGAGGAAATCAGCTTGGCCAGCGGCTGCCTCGCAATACGGGCAAAGGGAAAATCGATGATGTCGGGGTCGCAAAACAGGTTGTAGAGGAATGGTTCGATGCTTTCGAGCGAATCCGGCCCACCCAGTTGGAACAGCACGACACCAAGCTTCAAAGCATCTCCCAACCTGGGAGTTTACACTATTGGTATGGGCTTCCGATTGGCGGTTGGATTCCTGGCGCTGGCTTCGGCGGCGGTTGGCGCGCAGACGCCCACGCCGGCCGCATCGCCGTGTGCCGGCACTCCTTCCTACTCCGCGTGCGAAATGGTCTTCGAACTCGGCGATGCCGACGCCTCTAAGCATCCCAATCCCTACGCCACGGTGGAGCTCTCGGTAAATTTCCGTTCGCCGCGCCAGCACAGTTACGCCCTGCCCGGTTTTTGGGACGGCGGCCGCCGGATGGTGGTCCGTTTTTCCCCTACCGAGGTGGGCGAGTGGGATTATCTGGTGACCAGCAATATCGCCTCCTGGGACGGCCAAAAGGGTTCTTTCACCACCGCGCCTTCCAGTTCCAATGGCTTCATCCATCCCGCGGCGCTGCATCATTGGGCGTATAGCGAGAAGGCCAACGGGCTCGATCAGGGCCACCTTTGGATGGGCGTCAGCGAGCCGCGCTTCGCATTCCTTGCCGACGGCGACTTCCGCGCCGTGGTGGACGCGCGCGCCGTCCAGAAGTTCAACCATATGCGCGCCCCCATCTTTGGCCAGGGATCCGACCCCGCCTTATTCCAGGGGCCCGATGTCCCCAATGTCGCCTTCTTCCAGCGACTCGACCAGCGAATCCGCTATCTCAATCAGAAGGGCCTGATTGCCGACCTGGTGTTGGCCAGCCGCCCCGGCGACCTTATTCGCGTTTTCCGCGCGCAGGACCAGCTTCGCCGCTTCACCCGCTACGTCGCCGGCCGCTACGCCGCCATGAACGTCACCTGGCAGGCGGTGGAAGAGTTCGAAGGCGAAGTGGACGCCCGCGCTGTGCTGAAGGACTTCGGCGCCGCGTTGAAACAGGCCGATCCCTATCGGCATCCGCGCACGTCCGGAGCGCGCATCACTTCGGCGCCTCTGCTGGAAGATGGATGGATGGATTTCGCCGCCTATGGCTCTTCGAACGACGCGGTCGGCGCCGTGGAACACCAGCTCTTTCCGGTTCCTTTCGTCAGTCTCAGTGTCGGCCGCGAGGATAGCGGGGCGGGGAAGTCCGGCGCCGACGACGTGGACGCCGCCACCTTCCGCCGCCGCCTGTGGAACGCCACCATGGATGGCCAATACGTCACCTACGCCAATACCGGCTCCGGCGCGCAGTACACCGACTCTCCCGGCGCCAAGGCGATGACCGTCTGGTACGAGTTGATGGCGGGCGCCCGCCACTGGGAACTCGAGCCGTTCTTCGACGTGGATAACGGCCGCGGGCTGGCGCTCGAAGGCGTCGAGTACCTGATCTATATCGAGAAGCCGGGGCCGCTCGAATTGATTGTCGAGAAGCACTCCTACGATGTTTTTTGGATCAATCCCGCCAACGGCGAATCCGTCCGCAAGAAATTCAGCGGGGACCATTTCACCGGCGAGCCGCCCGACCGCGCGCACGAATGGCTGCTGCACGTGGTGCGCGAGGGTCGCCTGGAGGGCATGAACAAGACGTATAAGTTCGAGTCCCGCGAAGACTCGCAAGGCGATCCGCTGCCCATCGCCTTGCAGGAAGTGGAGGCCAACACTCCCAAGGTGCCGTTCGTGATCGAACAGCCCACCGGCGACCTTTCGGTCTCGAAGCCGGTCCCATTTTCCGCGAAACTGACGCGCGAAAGCCGCGCTACCCGCTCCATGATGTGGGTATGGACCGGCGAGGCTTCGGGCGAAGGCCAGGGTTATCGCGTGCTCGCCACCAGCCAGAAAGGCACTTTCCCGCTGCCCGCCGATCTGGCGCGATCCTATCCCGCGGTGATGCACCTCCGCCTGTACGGCATGAACGCCAATGGCAAGGTCTACGAAGTGGATGCCGGCTGCGGGCTGATCCAGTGAGCCGCCTGATTCTCGCGGTGGACACCACCAGCGAATACGGTAGCGTGGCCCTGCTGCGCGACGAGCAATTGCTGGAAGAAGTATTGGTGCACGCCCCCACCGGCTTCTCCCACGTGCTCTATCGATATCTGGCCGAGTTGTTGGACCGCCATGGGCTGCGGCCCGACGCTATCGACTGCTTCGCCGCCGCCTCCGGACCCGGCTCGTTCACCGGTGTTCGTGTTGGCCTGGCGTGTGTGAAGGGTTTGGCGGAAGGGACCGGCAGACCGGCCGTCGCGGTGTCGAATTTGCAGGCCGTGGCTTCGTTTGGGACAGCGCCGTTGCGCGCCGCTGTGTTGGATGCACGGCGCGGCGAAGTATACGGCGCGGTCTACGATGCCGCGGCCCGGCTGGTGTCGCCCGAAGTAGTGGCGCCGTTGGCGGCGTGGATCGAGACGCTGCCGGCGGGCGAGTTGGAATTCGTCTCCACCGATTTCACGCCGTTCCAGGCTGCTCTGGCGGGCACCCGATTCGAGCAGGCCCCGGTCTGCACCGCTCCCCGCGCGCTGGCGGCCGCCGTCGCCCGCTTGGCGTCGCGGGCCGCGCCGCAGGATCCTGCCGCGCTCGATGCGAATTACGTGCGGCGGCCGGACGCGGAACTTCTGTGGAAGGGATGATCGCTACTTCGCCGCCGGATCTCCGTGCTCGACGTAGCCTTTCAGCCGTGTGAACTGCTCTTTCAGCACCGAGTCCACGGGCGCGGCCCAGGTATTCATCCCCGCCGCCAGATATCCTGACACCGCGTAGGTGACTTCGAGTTTGGTTCCCCCATCCGCCGCGGAAAGTTGAATCTGCATGCTCCCGTTGGCGGCAATCGATTGCAGCGGCCCCAGCGTACCGTGCATCACGATGGCCTTCCCAGGCGCCACGTAGACCACCTCCATATGTTTCACGCCGCCTCCGTTGGGCAGCTTTTCGCAGAAGCAGCCCGCGACCTTTTCGTCGATGCTCAGGTTGTGAGCATCGCCCGAGAACGTATGCTGCGAACTCCACCAGTCGCCCACGCGGAAGATCCGGCGGTAGGCCTCTTGCGGCGCGGCTTGGATGGTCAAGGTTTGCTTCACCGTGAATCCACCGCTTGCCGAATCCACCACTTCCGCTGGCAGCCAGCTCGGCCCGATGGCGCAAACCATCGCCAGGATTACCACCCCTCGTTGGTTCATGGTTGATTTACCTCTGCACTACTGTTGCGCGTTTGCAGCGTTTCCTTTAAGTCTTCATTTTGCCGGAAGCCGATTTGCCGCATCCCTTATTCGCAAAAGAAACGGACCTTGGTATGCTGCTCGTCGATGTCCAGCGTGAAGGCGTCGAGGTGGTCCACCAGTTCCTCCAGGTTGTCGGCGGTAACCTGGTTCAAGTCGAAGGGCACGCCCTCCCGGCGCAGGTGCCCGTTCACCCGGTCGCGCGCTTCGGGAGGAATCAGACTGGCCAGCTTCACTCCCGCCCGCAGCAACTGCATCGGCACACGCACATTCACCTTCACCGGACCCTTGCGCCCTTCGTCCTCTACCCGCACGCACAGGTATTCCGGCTTGCGGCGAAGGCTCGACGCCGGCCCACTGCCGGTGCTGGAATCGGCCGGCCCATTCTCCATGGCGGCGAGCAGGCGGTCGGCCTCATCCGCCGTAATCTTTCCGGTGGCCAGCATCTCCAATATTTTGCGGCGATTCTCGTTCATGGTATGGCTCCTTACGAAATATAAAACAGCACCGACCGGTCTCGCTTGGCGACTTCCACATGTGTGCCCCGCAACGCGGTCAGTACGCCCCACAGCACGCGGGCCGCGTCGAAAGGATTCACATGCACCGCCAGACAGGCCACGAACACCACCGGGGCCAACAGCAGCAGGGCTGGCAGCGCCAAGGCCACCAGCAGGAAGAAAGGAACGCCGATCAGGAAACGGCGTGGTTTGTTGCTCGTACTGACTTCGCTCAAATCGATCACTTCAATGCCTCCAGTTCCCGGATGGCATCTTGCGCGCCGATTTCCCCGCGCTGCAGCCGGTCCAGGATGTCCGTCCGCGATGGCGTGGGATTGTTCTCCACGAATTGCAGACTGTTGGCGATCCGCGTCAACCGCGACTTGATGGTGGGATAGCTGACTCCGAAGACCTGCTCCATCTCTTTGATGGATCCGTGCGAACGGACGAAGGCCGTGATGAAAACCTGGTCTTCCATGTTCAACCGGGCCAACTGCGGCAGTTCAAAGCGGCCCTCGACGACGATATCCTTCTCGATCAGCCGAACGCGTTCCACCACCAGGGGTTGTCCCTGGGTCAGGTGGGTCAGTTCCTGCCAGTCGGAGGGTTTGTGGATCCGACTTTCACTCGCCATAATTAACTTGTACATCAATTTTATTGATTTTTCAAGCTAATTTTTTAAAGTTTATGAATTATTTCGTCAGTGCGGGCAGCCAAGCCCGAGTGCGGCGTGAATCTCTTTTCGGACATCCGCCACGTTGACGACGCCATCGTGATTCAACTCGTGGACGGCCGGGATCACACTCAGAGCTTCGTTGACGATGAGGCTGCGCATGGGCAACATTGACGGATGTCGCGCGTGAACAGCACCAAAGGAGTGGCGTCGTTGGCCGTCACGCCTAGTCGTGCAGCACAACGTTCAGCAGCGAGCTGTTCACTTCCAGCGTGCCGTTGTAAGCGATAAAGCCCAGCTTGCGGAAGCGATTCATAAAAAAACTGACTCGCGATCGCGTCGTGCCGATGATCTCCGCCAGCGTCTCCTGGCTGATCTTGGGAATCACCGTCCGCGGTTCCCCCGGCTTCCCGAAATTGGCCAACAGCAGCAGCACCCGCGCCAACCGTTTCTCGCTGGAGTTGAAGAGATGGTCCACCAGGTCTTCCTCAATCCTGATGTTGCGGGAGAGAAGATGCATCAGGAATAGTTCGGAAAAGGCCGGTTCGTCGTGCAGGACGCGGAAGATCGCCGCCTTTTCCAGCCGCGCGATCGAGCAATCCGACCGCGCCGAGGCGGTCGCCATGCGCGTGGCCTGTCCCGCCAGGCATCCCTCGCCGAAGAAATCGCCGGATTCCAGTAGTCCGATGACCGCTTCTTTGCCCTGCCGGGACACTACCGCGAGCTTCACCTGGCCGCGTTGAATGTAGAAGACGGCATCCGCCGGCTCGCCTTGAGAGAAAATCCGCTGGTCTTGCGGGAAGTGTACGACCCTCCTGCCGGCGCCCACCTTGGCGAGGAACAGTTTTGGATCGAAGATCCTGTTTTTTTTCGGTTTTGAGGGAGTTTTTCTTGCAGCCATGGCCTGCTGAATTCGAGCGTAGCATACCGCCGCGCCCCACGGTAAGCTACCCCGCGGCCCGAAGGTGAGCAATATTGAACAGACTGGAACCAAGAAGTGTGCAACCATGGATGTGCACTCGCCAGCGCCTGAAGACTCCGGCCCACCTTTTGGAAGGGTCTCGATCACTCGCGGCCTGTTTGAAATCGTCCCGGGTCGGAAATGAAAAAACTTCAAATCGGAATCATCGATATCGTATCGAAGGGGCCTACCAAAGCCCTGTACGCCCGTGTAATGAATGCCAATCTTGCCAGCATCATGCCGCAAGTAATCGGCGTATGGTGCCGGCAGGCGGGGCACGACGTCACCTTTGTCTGCTACACCGGGTTTGAAGATCTGCTGCGGGAGTTGCCGGAATCGCTCGATGTGGTCTTCATCGGCGCCTTTACCGAAGCGGCCCACACCGCGTACGCCCTGAGCAGCCTCTTTCGCTCCCAGGGGGCCATCACCATCCTCGGTGGGCCGCATGCCCGCTGTTATCCCGAGGACGCCGTCCGCTACTTCGACTACGTCCTGGGGTTCACCGACCGCGAAACGCTGGTGGACGTCTTGAACGGCTGCTCGCAGCACCGGCCGGTGGGCGTGCAACTCTCCGCCGCACGGCAGCCGAAAACGCTGCCCGGCGTTCGCGAACGTTGGGACTTCATGGAGCCGACGCTCAAGAAAGCCCCGTTCCTCAAAATGATTCCGATGCTCGGCAGCCTGGGCTGTCCGTACACTTGCAGTTTCTGCATCGACGCGGTGGTTCCTTATCAACCGATGGAAATGGATGTGCTTCGCGAGGATCTGAAATTCCTGTTGCAGAAGTTCGCCAAGCCGCTGGTGGCGTGGCACGATCCGAATTTCGGCGTCCAATTCGACAACTGTCTCGACATGATCGAGGAAGCCGCACCCCCCGGACGAATAGAGTTCGCCGCCGAGAGCAGTTTGTCGCTTTTATCGGAGCCGCATTTGAAGCGATTGAAGCGGAATGGATTTCAGGCCATCCTGCCGGGTATCGAATCCTGGTATGACCTGGGCGGCAAATCGAAAACCGGCGCGACGCAGGGAATCGAGAAGGTGCGGCAGGTTGCCGCCCACGTCAATTTGATCCTGAAATATATTCCCTACATCCAAACCAATTTCGTTTTGGGCCTCGACTGCGATGAAGGGGCGGAGCCATTTGAGCTCACCAAGCGATTCCTGGACATGGCGCCCGGCGCGTTTCCGGGCTATTCCCTCCTGACGGCCTTTGGCCGGGCCGCGGCGCTCAATCTGGGGTACCAGCAGGCCAACCGCGTGCTGCCGTTCCCGTTCCACTTCCTGAACAATAACGGGGCGATGAACGTCAAGCCCAAGAACTACGCCTGGCGCGAATTCTACCTGCATCTGATCGATCTGCAGAAGTACTCCTTCTCTTCCGGTGCGATTCTCAAGCGATTCGGGTCGACCGAAGGGATGCGGTCGCGCTGGATGAATCTGATGCGTGCCATCTCGTCGGAAGGGTGGGGCCGCCTGAAATACTATAAGGAAATCCTGCACCGCCTGGAGACCGACCCGCAATTCCCGGCTTACTTCAACCAGGAAACCACGGAGCTCCCCGATTTCTACGTCGACACGATCCGCAAGGATCTGGGGTCGTTATGGCATTGGCTGCCGCCCGAAGCGGTGCATCACGACGCCTACGGCTATCTGAAGGCCGAGCGGGGTTCCAGCAGCCTGGTCGCCGTGCAGTAGGATGACCTGGCGCGGGCACTCCTGTCGGCCCCTGGCTTCGACACTCCGTCACGGTCCTGCATTACTAGACAGGAGAGTCTTTGCGAGCCGCGCCGATTTTTCCCGGCGCGCCGGCCACGACACCGCCCGCGCCGCCACGGAGTTCAAACGCAGACTCACGGCGTGGATTCAAAGCTGAGTGCTCTCCACTGACTGCTTCCCCGACCCTTTGTTTTCAACGGCGGCTCTCGGAGCAGTCAGTGGTTTCCATGCATAGCGCCGCAGGCGCGTGAGGAGGCTGAAAGCTGACCACTGAAAGCTTGCGGCGAAGCCGCTTGCCCACATGGGACAGCGAGGCGTGGGTGCGTATGTCGCGTGTCCAATCTCAAGATGCCGGGCAGCCCAATCCTAGTGCCGCGTGAATCACTAGTTGAACCTCGACAACGTTGACCACACCGTCTTGATTGATGTCGTTGACCGGTGGAGCGACGCCCAACGCCTCGTTGACGATTAGTTGCACGTCCGATACATTCACAATGCCGTCTTGATTGACGTCGCACAGATTCGCGGTCGGCGGCCCGCCGGAACCAGTCACGCCGATCGAAAAGGTCCGCGGCTGCGAAGCGTGGCCCGACGCGGTATCTGTCGCGGTAATGCCGAAACTGAACGGACTGCCGACCGGCGAACTGGGTGTGCCACCGATCGTTCCCGCCGCGGCGTCCAGCGTAAGACCAGGCGGCAGCGCTCCCGAAGATACCGACCACTGCCGGCTTGCCGGCGCGCCCCCCACGGCCGGAATCGTCGCACTGTACGCCGTGCCCACCGTGCCGTCCGGCAGTGCCGCCGGCGCCAGGTAGGGCATGGTCTGCCCGCTGATCGAAAAGACCTCCAATACCGAGTTATCGACTACTTCCAGATCGCTCACGTGGAACTGCTTGATACACGCCAGGTCGTTGTCGTCCCATCGGATATCGGGAACACCTTGCATGTATCCCGCGCTGCCGTGATCGCTCATGTAGGCGCCATACTGCTCGAGCGCCTGCAGCACCGTGGCCGCCTGTGGATTGCCGCTCGCCGGGCACACCGCCTGCCAGTTCACGCTGGCTTTCAGCCGGTAGAGCAGACCTTGCGGGGGCCCACTGCTTCCGCAGCATCCGGTGGCGGGCCACACAAACGAGTGGGTGGGCGAGGGAAAGGTCATGCGCAGCGGATGGTACACCCCCAGCGGCACCTCGCTGTAGCGGATCAGCAGCGGCAGGATCGGGATTCCGGCGGAATCCTGGGCTCCGGTATCCAGCGTGTTCGTAGACGCCGCGATTTCGTCGCTGTTCAGGTGGTAATCGAGGCCCGCCGCCAGAAACCACGTGTTGCTGCCGGCATCGTACATGTTCGGGACGGCGATACTCTGATACGTCTCGAACAGCGTACACGGACCGGTCTGCGGTCCACTAATGCCGTTCGTGCTGGTTTGCAGAATCAAAATGTGGTGGTCGTCTCCGTACTGCCCGTAGGACGTGCCTTCGACCACCGCGTTGGGCGGGAACGGCCATGCGTAGATCCCGGCCGGATCGATCTGGCCGTCACCCGACAGATTTACGTTGGATGCCGGCTGGTTCGCCGGTACCCGCATAAACGGAATACCGCCCGGACCCGGATAGTAGCCGGACCCAAAATCCGGATGTAAGGGAGCGGTGAGGTAGCCGGAAGGAATCTGGTCTGCGTCCGCGGTATCCACCGGCAACCGGTCGATCCGCTGGTTGAAAATCGAGTCGGACGGAAACATCGGGCAACCGCCGTAGCTGTCGTCGCTGTCGACGCCGAAGTCGAGAATCGCGTTTGCGACACTCGGAGCCGGTGAACTACTATCGGTCACCTGCGCATTGATCTGGTAGCCGCCTTGTCCGTTCACCTGCGTGGCGCTGACGATGCCCGTCGCCGGATCGAGGCTCATGCCCTCCGGCAGGCTGATACCGGTCGACGGGTCCACCGACCACGTATACGGCGGCGTGCCCCCGGTCGCCGTCAGAGTGGTGCTGTAGCTCTGGTATTGCGTGGCCGCGGGCACCCCGGTTGTCGTAATCCGGAGCGCGACGCCGTCGGCGGCGTGGAGCTTCCTCCCGCCGGCCGCCGGCGCCGTTCCGGGGCCGGTGAGTTGCACGACGGTGGCCGGGTTCCCGACGCTGGCGGTCGCGGCGCCGCCGCCCCACACCGCGGCGGTGTTGGTCACGCTGGCCGGCGCGTCGGCCGCCACATTCACCGTGACGCGCGACGCCGGGTACCTGCCGCCGGCCGGCAAAGCGTCGGAGCGGGTGCAAGTCAGCGTGGCTTGCGTGCACGTCCAGCCCGTCCCACCGATGGCGGTGGCCTTCAATCCGGCAGGCAAGGCGTCCGTCACCGCCACTGTCCCCACCGTCGCAGCCGTGCCGCGGTTGGTCACGGTAATGGAATAGGCACCCCCGCTCTGGCCCTGCGCGAAATTTCCGACGTGCGTCATAACGACCGTCAGGATCTGAGCGCCGGTGACGTTGATTGCGTCCATGGCGCTGGCCCCCACCGAGCCGCCGCCGGAGACGTCCACCACGTTGCTCACTTGCGGCGGCGCGTTTGCCGCCACGTTCACGGTCACGAGGATCGGCGGGTAGTTGGAACCGTTGCTCAACGGATCGCCGCGCCGGCAGACAGCGCCAGAGCAAGTCCATCCCGCGCCGCACAGGGACACCAGCGTCAACCCGGCGGGAACTATCTCCGCGACCGCGACCGTGCCGCTGGTTGGCGACCCCAGAGCGGCGTTGCTCACAGTCACACTCAACGTGGCGGCGCCCTGGCCGGCGGCGAAATTGCCGCTGTGCGCGCTGGAGATGGCGAGCAGCGGCCGCGATCCTTCCGGTTGCAGAATCCTCACCGCACTGTTGAGCCGGTCGGCCAAATAGAGGTTACCCGCGGCGTCCAGCGCGATGTCAGAGGGACCCGAGAGCTGCGCGTTCACGGCCGGTCCTCCGTCGCCGGTATAACCAGCGACCCCCGTGCCGGCGATGGTGCCGATGACGCCATCCGTGGAAACCTTGCGGATGGTAGCGTAGTACCCATCCGCGATGAACACGTTGCCGGCGGAATCGACGGCCACTCCTTCAGGCGAGCCCAGACTGGCGCTGGTGGCGGATCCTCCGTCACCGGTATGACCAGCGACCCCCGTGCCGGCGATGGTGCGGATGGCGCCACCGGTGGACAGTTCGCGGACCACCGAGTTGGAGGTGTCCGCGATGTAGAGGTTCCCGGCGGAATCGACGGCCACGCCTTCCGGATTGGAGAGCTTCGCGTCGGCGCCAGCGCCTCCGTCTCCGGAGTAGCCGGCTGTGCCGGTGCCTGCGACGGTGGTAATGACGCCCCCCGGCGACACCTTGCGGACGCGGTTGTTCCGCGGGTCCGCGATATAAAGGTTGCCGACGGAGTCGAACGCCAAACCAGACGGGTCCAGGCTGGCGCTGGTGACCGGTCCTCCATCGCCGCCGGCCTGGCAGGATCCCGTGCCGGCAAAAGCCGTGATGACGCCATTCGTGTCGACTTTGCGCACCCTGCAAGTTCCCGCGTCGGCGATATACAAGTTGCCGGCGGAATCGGTGGCGAGACCGGCCGGAGTATCGAATTCGGCGTCTGCGGCGGGGCCGGTGTCCCCGCCGGAGCCCACGGCGCCGTTGCCGGCCACGGTGGCGATACTGCCATCCGGCGCCACCTTACGAACGCGGTGGTTGCCGTTGTCCGTGAAATAGACGTTGCCGTTCGGGTCGGCGGCCACGGCCATGCGGTGGCTCTGGTTGCTGAACCGGGCCAGGCTTGCCGGTCCCGCATCGCCCGAAAATGGAACCGCACCGCTGCCGGCGACGGTGGAGATTCCGCCCACGGCCGCCGTAACCTTGCGGACCCGGTGGTTCCGGCTGTCGGCGATGTACAGATTCCCGGCCGAATCCACCGCCGCGCCCGCCGGGGAATCCAACTGCGCGTCGACCGCGGCTCCGCCATCGCCTCGAGAGCCTCGCTGGCCGCTACCGGCCACCGTGCCGATCGTTCCCCCGGATGCTTGCCGAATCCGGTGGCTGCCGGTATCCGCGATATAGAGGTTGCCGGCGGAGTCCACGGCCACGCTGCCGGGGTTTGCCAGTCGTAAGCCGGCGGCGGCTCCATCATCCGCCGAAGTACCCCAGACGCCCGTGCCGGCAACCGTACCGATGACTCCGCTGGTCGAAACCATGCGGATCCGGTTGTTCCCGCTGTCGGCGATATAAAGGTTGCCGGCAGTATCCACGGCGACGCCTTGCGGGTGGTGCAGTTGCGCGTTCGTCGCCGGATTGCCGTCGCCCGAATCGCCGGCGCTGCCGTTGCCGGCCACGGTCGTGACGATCCCCGCGGACACTCTGCGGACACGGTGGTTGCCGGAATCGGCGATGTACAGGTTGCCGGCGGAATCCACTGCCACGCTTTGCGGGGAACTGAGTTGCGCGCTGGTGGCCGGTCCGTTGTCGCCCGAATCGCCGGCGCTGCCCGTGCCGGCGACGGTTGAGATCGCTCCGTTCGGGGAGACTCGGCGAACCCGCTGATTCGAGGAGTCCGCGATGTATAAGTTGCCGGCCAAATCCAGGGCGAGACCCAACGGGGAATCCAGTTGTGCGCCGAGGGCCGCGCCGCCGTCTCCGGAGTAGCCGGCCTTTCCGGTTCCCGCCACACGAGTCAAGTTTCCAGCCGGATCCAATTTGAAAACACAACTCAGCGCGCTGCTCAGGAAGACGTTGCCGGCGGGATCGATGGCCACGGCGTTCACAGTGAGCAGGGGATAGGCGGTCGCGGTGGCCGCCGTCGCCGTGGGAAGTCCGCCGGCGTAAGTCGAGATCAGGTACGAAACCGGCGGTGAACCAAGGGGCGCCTCGCTCACCAAAGCGTCCTGGTCTTCCACTGACTGGTTGCTCTCTGGCCTCGGTTCCTGTCCGGCCGCGCCCCATACGGGCGCCCCGGCACGCTCCCCATTTCCGTACCTCGTCAGGCGGAACGCGGCGGCGTTCGAATGGCTCAGTCCGGCTGCGGCGATATTCGCGTGCTTCGCCGCGCCCGTGCACAGGAGTGCCGCCAGGGTGATCGATACGAGATTTCCGCGCAGCACTCGCATTCCGGCCACGTCTTGCCTGGCTTCTGGCGCCAGTTGCCCTGTTTATATTTCGGCAGTTGTCCACCCCCGCTTCATAAGGCCAGCGAAAAATAATCTTGGATTCTTCCGGACGCCCGGACCTCCGCCGGCGACGCCATCGCCGAGGGGGACGCCGCGGCCGGCTGCTTCAGGGTGCGCCGCTAGCCTGCCAAGCGGTCACGACGCCGGGGATCGACTTGCAGCCGTGCCGCCGACGGCGAGTTCGCCGGACATGGGCGCGGTTCGACTCGGTGGGCGTACTGCAACCGATCGGCGCCTTCGAGGCCCGCGCCCGAGCACGCGCCGCTATAGCGCATCGCCGCCGGACCTGTGCCCGGCTTCCAGCCGAGCCATCGGGACCGCGGTGATGGCGCGCTGCCGTCCCCACCAGCTTTACTCCACGCGGATTCCCCGCGCTTCAGTCGTTCCCGCGGTCGCCCGATCCAGATTCGCAATCGCTTCCCCGGCATCCGCCCGCGCCCGTACCTCGCGGCTGCGTGCCGCGACTAGGTCGGTCTGCCGCTGCAATACCAGAAACACCGTCGACGTCCCCGCCTGAAATTGCCGCTGCTCGCTCGAGTACTGCTCTTCCGCGGAACGCCGCGCCAGACCCGCCGCGTCCAACCGCGATTGCGTGGCCAGCACCGCCTGCAAGGCGTTGCGCACGTCGGCCTCGATCGCCATCCCAATCTGATCCTGCAGGGCGCGCAACCGCCGCCCTTCCGCCAGCGAGATGGCGGCCTGCGATTCCGCCGTCCGGTTCCGCAAGGGCAGAGAAACCTTCACCCCCAGTTGTGCGGTCGGAAAAGTGCCCGCCGCCAGGGTGCTCAGCGATTGCCCGTAATTGCCCATCAGCAGCGGCGGCACGAAGACAGTCCCGGGCGGGAAGAAGGCCGCCAGCGGATTCGCTCCCAACTGCGCCGCGACGCCCGCCAGCCCGGCCGCCGAGAGATTCGCGTAGGCGTCCACGCGCGGCTTGGTCTGCTCCTGGCTCAATCGCGCGTCCAGTTTGTTGACCTCCAGCGCCAGCGCATTCGACGAAAGTTCCGGCCGCGATTTCAAGGCGCGCGCGATTGCCTCTTCCAGGCTCGGCGGCTTCACTTCCGCGGTCAGCGCCGTTTCCACCGTCAGCCCCATGCCCCAGAGAAGGTCCGTGCGATTGGGCAGCATCAGCGTCTTCAGATTATTCTCCGCCTGCGTCAGCAGTTGCTGCGCCGCGAACAGCCCTTGCTGGAACGTGGCCACCTGCGTCTCGGCGGCCACCACGTCCACCGGCGCCAGGATCCCCTGTTCCGCCTGCCGCCGGTTGCTTTCATACTGCCGTTCCGCCAGCCGCACGGCCTCCGTCTGCACGTCCAGGTTATGCGCGGCGTAGTCCAGCTCCCAATATGCGCTTACCGCCTGGGTGACCACTTCGATGATGCGTTGCCGTAGTTGCTCCAGGCTGAGCTGTTGGTTCTTCCGCGCTACCTGCACGCGGTAGCGGTTCTCGTCGAAGCGCAGGCCGCGCCACAAGGGCTGCGTCAGGTTGAGGCTCAGCGAGGTGGGATACAGCGGGTTCAGCGTGGTGAAATCGCTGTCGGTCTTCTGCCGTGAGTTCGTGAAAGTCAGAGAGTAAGTGCCGCCCGTGGGCACTAATCCACTTATTTGCGGAGCTCCCGCGAATTCCGTCTGGGTGAGTTTGCCGGTTTCGGTTCCGCCGATGATGGAAGCCACCGGTACTACGGCGTGGGTGCGGTATGCGTTGAAGCCGAGGAGCGGGTCGTAGGCTCCTTGCGCCGACCGCACCGAGAATCCCGCTTCCTCGCGCTCAATGCGAGAAATCCGCAAGTCGGGATCGTTGGCCAGCACCCGTTCGATCACCTCGGAAAGCGTGATCCGGGTCTGGCCCGCGATGCCCACGCGCGGCTGAATCCGCACCTCTTGAAGCGGCTCCAGTCTTACCGCCTGCGGCCCCGTCTGTCCGAGGGCCGACGCGATGGTGGCCACCGTGATGGCCGCGGCTTTCTTCCCGCGCAACCGCAGCCCGCGCAGTACGCTCGCCATCCGGCCCGACGCGAACGATTCTCCCAGATCCTCGAACAGCGAATAGAACACCGGCACCACCAGCAGCGTCAACACCAGGCACAGCGATTGCCCGCCCACCACCAGCACGCCGATCGAGCGGTTGGTGGCCGCACCCGTGCCGTTGGCGATCACCAGCGGCGCCATGCCCGCCACCAGCGCGATGGTCGTCATCAGGATGGGCCGCAGCCGGTCGCGATTGGCCTGGATGATGGCGTCGTAGCGCGGCATTCCCGCCGCGCGCAGCCCGTTGGTGTGGTCGATCTGCAGAATCGCGTTCTTCTTCACGATGCCGAATAACAAGAGCAGCCCCAGGCCCGACATGATGTTCACGGTCTGGTTGGCGATCAACAGCGACAGGATGCCGAACGGCACCGCCAGCGGGAGCGTCAGCAGAATCGTCACCGGGTGAATGAAGCTTTCGAACTGCGCCGCCAGCACGATGTACATAAAGATAAAGGTGAGCGAAAATGCCAGCGCGAAGTAGTATCCCGTGCGCCCCAGTTCCTTGGAGAGGCCGGTCTTGCCCGAGCGGTAATCGGGATCCATGTGGAGCGCCGCGCCATCCTGGTCGAGCAGCGCCAGGACCGCGGCCTGCGACCCACCCGCCATCACATTGCCCGAGAGCGTCACCTGCCGCTGCCGGTTGATGCGATTGATCGACGACGGCCCGGTGCCCGGCAGAATGCGCACCACTTCATCCAGACCCACGCCGCGCCCTTTACTCGATGGCACGGTCATGCGCGCCAGTGCCTCCGGGCTGGCGCGAAACTCCTCCGCCGCCCGCACCCGCACGTCGTATTGGTCTTCCCCCGCTTTGAAGGTGGAGGCCACCTGGCCCGCCACCAGCGTGTTGAGCGCCATCTCGATATCCATCACGGAGACGCCCAGGTCGGCGGCCCGCGGCCGGTCGATCTCCAGCCGCACCTCGGGCTTGCCGCTGCGCAGCGTGGTGTCGGTATCCACCAGGTTGGGGATGGATTTCATCTTCGCCAGCAACTGCTCGGAATACTGCGCCAGCTTGTCCAGATCCGGTCCCTGAATGAAGTACTGGATGTCGGCGTTGCTTTGGTTGCCGCCCACCGTGCTGACCAGGTCGACGCTGGTATGGATGTCGGCCGGATATGTTTTCAGCAGTTCGCGCGTGCGTTGCATCAAGTCCTGCTGCGACACCTTGCGCTTGTCGAGGTCCGTGAGCGCCACGTAAATCTCCGCGTTGTTCACCGATTTGTCGGCGGATCCACCGGCGGTCATCAGGGTGTGCCGCACGCCGGGAAGCGCGCGCACGTCCTGCGCGATGCGCTCCGCGAGATTGGTGGTAGTGGCGAGCGACGTGCCCTCCGGAGTGCGCACCTCCACGTTGTACTGCGAAGCATCGTCGGCCGGCAGGAAGTTCTTGCCGACGAAAGCGAACAGCGGAACGATGGAAAGAATCACCAGCACACTGGCCAGAACCACCGTCTTGCGATGGTCCATGGACCACGTCAACATGCGCGTATACCAGACGTCCAGATGGCGGAAGAAAAACGAATCTTTCGAGGAGTGCCCGCCGGCGGCCTGCTTCGGCGGCTTAATAAAGCGCGAGCAGAGCATGGGCGTCAGCGTGAAGGAAACCAGCAGCGACACCGCGATCGCGAAGGCCGACGTGAAGCCGAAGGAACTCATGAAGCGGCCCACAATCCCGCCCATGAAACCGACCGGCAGAAACACCGCCAACAGCGACATGGTGGTGGCCATCACCGCCAGTCCGATTTCCTTGGTGGCCTCGATGGCCGCCGTAAACGGCGGCACGTTTTTCTCTTCGATGAACCGGTAGATATTCTCGAGCACGATGATGGCGTCGTCGATCACGATTCCCACCATCAGGGTGAGCGCCAGCATGGTGATGTTGTTCAGCGTGAAGCCCATGGCCGCCATCAGCGCGAACGTGGAAATGATGGACGTGGGAATCGCCACCGCGGCGATCAGCGTGGTGCGGATGTTCGCCAGGAAGATAAAGATGATGATGGCGGCGAAAATGCTGCCTTCGATCAGGTGCTTCTTGATGGAATCGACCGACGCTTTGATGAAGATCGATTGATCGCTGATGATATCCGCCTTCACGTCTTTGGGCAGGCTCTGGCGAATCACTTCCAACCGCCGGCGCACTTCGTCGGCCGTGGCCACGGTGTTCTCGCCCGATTGCTTCGCCACCACCAGCGTGACCGCCGCTACGCCGTCCAAGCGCGCCGCGCTGGCGGGCTCCTCGTAGCTGTCTTCGGCGTGTCCGATGTCGCTCACCTTCACCACGTAGCCGTTGCGATTGGCGATAGCGATCTGGTTGAACTGCGCCGCCTCGGCGACCCGTCCGGTGGTGCGGACCGTGAATTCCTTCGACCCGGCATTCAGGCTGCCGCCGGGCAATTCCAGATTTTGTGCGCGCAGCGCGTTGAAGACGTCCGTCACCGTCAGGTCGTAGGCGCGCAGCTTGCCGGAGTCCACCAGCACGTGAATCTCGCGCTTGGCGCCGCCCACGATGCTGACTTCTCCCACGCCTTTGGCGTTCTCCAGATTGCGCTTGATCCGCTTATCGGCGATCAGCGTGACGTCGCGCAACGAACGCGGCGCCGACACCGCGACCCGCAGAATGGGCGCGGCATCGGGATCGAATTTTTGCACCACCGGCTGTTTGGCCGTCTGCGGAAGGTCGTTGACAATCAGGTTGACTTTGTTCTGTACTTCCTGTGCCGCCACGTCGCCATTCTTGGCCAGCAGGAAGGTGATGATCACCTGCGATTGCCCTTCCGAAGAAATCGACCGTACCTCGTCCACCATGCTGATGGTGTTGACCGCGTCCTCCACCTTCTTGCTGATTTCGGTTTCGATTTCCTCCGGCGAAGCGCCGGGATTGGCGACCACTACCATCACCGTGGGGATGTCGACCTTCGGGTAGAGATCCACTCCCAAACTGAAATAAGAGAAAATTCCTACGACCACCAGCGCGAGAATCAACATCGTCGCGAAGACCGGCCGGCGTACGCAGAGTTGCGCTAGTTTATGCATGCTAGTTGTGGCTCTCCACGGCCGCTCCGTCGAACAGTTCGCCCAGGCGATTCACCGCGACCGTCTCGTTCCCGCTTAGCCCCGACGCGATGCGCATCTGGCCGCCCTCCGCGTCTCCCACCACCACTACGCGCAGGCGGGCCTTGCCGTTTTCGATGGTGAAGATCTGGTTGGTGTCGGTAGTCTTGTCGCGCAGGATGGCGCTATTGGGCACGAACACCGCCGTCTCGCCGCCCGGCAATTGCACCCGCGCGGTGGCGAACATTCCCGGCCGCAGTTCCGACTTCGCGTTATCGAACCGCGCTTCCACGATGAAGACGCGCGAGCTCGGGTCCACCGAAGCGTTGATGGCCGTCACCTTGCCGCTGAATTCGCGGCCGGGGTAGGCCGACACGCGAGCCGTCACCGGCATCCCGATCTTGGCGCGGGAGGCGCGCTGTTCGGGAGTCTGCAACTGCAGTTTCAGACTGCCCATGCGAACGATGGTGGCGATCTTATTGGCGAGCGCCACGTACTCTCCGGCGGCCACCGGCCGCGCCGTGATGTTGCCGTCGAAGGGCGCCCGGATGGTGGTGTCCGCCAGGCCTTTCTCCGCTTGCGACAATTGCGCCTGCGCCGAAGCCAGGCCGGCCTGCATCCCTTCCACCGCGCCGAATCCCTGCCGCGCGCCGTTCAGGGCGGCTTCATACTGCTGGCGCGCCGCGTTGGCCATGGCGTCGGCGGTCTCCTGCTGGGTGTGCGCTTTGTCGTAGGCGCTGCGCGAAACGTCGCCGCTGGCCACCAGGTTTTCATACCGCTTGGCATCCGCCGCCGCCAGCCGCGCCTGCGCCTGCGTCGATTCGTAGTTGGCCTTTGCCGCCGCTACTTCGGGCACCGAGCCGGCATCGAACTGCGACCCGCCCCGCAAGCCGATGCGCGATTCCGCCTGGTGCATCGCCGACGTGGCTTGGTTCCATTGCGCCCGCGCCTGTTCCAAACGGAGCTCCGCGTCGCGATGGTCCAGTTCGCACACCACTTGCCCCTGCTTGACGAAATCCCCCACGTTCACCGGCGTCGCGAGCACCCGGCCGGCCACCAGCGGGGCGATGTCCGAACTCTCGTCGGCATTGAAAGTGCCGGTTTCTTCAAACGACGCGGAGACCGTCCGCGCGATGGCCTGTGCGGTCGAAACCGCGATTCTTTGCGGCCCTGTCTGTGCCACGGGGGCTGCCTGGTTGCTCGCACAACCGGCCAGCCATCCCGCTAATAGGAAGGGTACGGGTAGTATCAATCGATTCATTTCCGGATCCTTGTTTTCTTCTGGGTTTTCTTCCGTCGAATTCCGCTCATCATGATGGCGGTGAAGATTTCGATCACTTCGCTATCGGGGAGCCGCAGCGGTTTGAAGCCGAAGAACTCGGTATAGATGGCGTAGTTTTGGGCCATGCCCGCGACGGCGGCGATCACCGCGCCCGCGTCGTAATCCCGTAGGGCTCCTTCGCGCTGCCGGCGGGCGATATAGTCGCGCATCAGTTCAAACACCGGCACGGCGAACCGGCGATGATGCGCCAGCGCCAGCTCGTGCCCTTCCAGCGCCGCAAAAAGCAAAATCCGCTCGAAGCGGGCGTCCGTGCGGTACGTCTCCAGGATCTTCGCCGCCAGTGTCCGCAGCACGCCGGCATCGTCCTTGCGGTCCATGAGTGCCTGGATCTCCGCCAGCCATTCCTGGTGCCCGCACGATTCGGTCTTGGAGTCCAGCACCGCCGTATAGAGCGCCTGTTTGCTGGGAAAGTGGCGGAAGATGATGGCCTCGGTGACGCCCGCCGCGGCGGCGATTTCCTTGGTGGTGGCGCCGCCAAAGCCCTTTCGCGAGAAGAGATCGAGGGCCGCGTCCAATAACTGGCGCCGGCGGTCGGGGGCATTCATGCGGCTCGCGGGGTGTACGGCTTCGGGCATGAAACCATTGTAAGTCAGTACTTACTTACAAGTCAAGCGCCACGTTTTACAACCTCTTTACAGCTCCGCGACGATCCGCCGCGCCGCAACCCGTAGCATGGACTCATGGAACAGCGAACCTTGTACCGCGACACCCATCTGACCCTGGACTTCCAGCGCCAGGCGGCCACCCTGGATTCTCAACCCCTCTCGCTCACGCGCAAAGAGTACGATCTGCTGGCGCTGCTGGTGTCCTATGCCGGCGTGATCATTCCGCGCGCCGAGATGCTGATGCGCGTCTGGGGTTACAGCACCGAGATCCGCACGCGCACTCTCGACGTGCACATCCGCCACCTGCGGAAGAAGCTGGGCGTCTATGCCGGCGTCTACATCGAGACGGTCTTCGGCATCGGCCACCGGTTCCAGCCCTACGAGACCGCCCTGCGCCTCCAGCCCGCGCCGCTGGGGCGGCCAATGTTGGCCCTCGGGGCGTAGCTGTCGCATCCGTCTGGGTGCGGACGCCTCTCACCGAGCCGCGACCGTAAGGGAGCGGAGGGCCGGAAGCATGTGGCTGCACCTTCGAACTGCGCAGCCTGGCTATCCCAATTGCCCGCAACTCTTGCGTTACCCAACGCCTTCCGCGCGGAGCATAAACAGGATGGCGGTTAACGCTCCCCTGAGCCCTGGCGCTGGAGAAGCAAACCGCCGCTACCAGTCCGAACAGGCTCCCCGGAAATGCACCGCGGGATTCGAGATTGTCCGTTCCGCCAAGCTTCGCTCGTTCGTTGCCGGGAAGCTGCCACAGAGCCAAACGGACGGTTTGTGTTCGGCGCTCCGCTTCGGGCGGCTCGCCGGGACCAAAGCCCGGAAGCGGGCGCGGCACACCCGCCGGGATCGCAATCCCGCCGGCTCAGGCCAACCTCTCCGCAAGAGAGGGCCCGAATCCCGGCACATCGAAGGCCGATGTTGTTGTTACGGTTCTCCGGTTCGTTCCACCGGCCACGAACCCGGGGCAGTTCCGGAAAGAACCGCGCCCTTTGGCCGCGGCTCGGAAACGCAACGCGCCGATACTGCGGGCGGCCACGCCGTCCGCGAGGGAAAAAGCAAGGAGGGGAGAACTAAAGGGAATTCCCGGCACATCGAAGGCCGAAGCCGCTGCTACGGACCTCCGGCCCGACCCACTTACGCAGCGACGCGCGCGCGCTCCCCGAAGCGTTATACCAGGAACCGCCCCGCAGCACGCGATACTGCGTGGGCGCCGGGCCGCCCGGATCCCGCTGGCTCCCGGCAGGGTACCTGGCAAACCAATCCGCCACCCATTCCCACACATTTCCCAGCATGTCAAACAACCCGAATGCGTTCGCCTGTTTCAGGCCTACCGGATGGGTCGTCCCACCGCTGCTGTTTCCGTACCAGGCGATCTGATCAAGGTCTCCATACCGGCCTCCGGTGGTGCCGCCTCGCGCTGCATACTCGTACTCCGCTTCCGTTGGCAATCGCATCTCTACCTTCTTGCAATAGCTGGACGCATCAGTCCAACTGACAGTCTCCACCGGAAGCTTCGCTCCTTTGAAATGGCTCGGGTTACTTCCTACCACCCGCTCATACGCCTCCTGCGTCACCGGTGTCTGTCCCATCCAAAAACCATTCGCGATCGTCACCTGGTGGGCCGGCTTCTCGTCGTCGTAGCACTCGGCGTCCCCGGGCGAGCAACCCATCGTGAACGTCCCCGGCGCAATCCGGACATAGGTCAGCCCGTCCTTGGGATTCACTTTCGTGCTGCCCGGCGGCGGACCCGGCGGGAGGACCGGCGACTTCGGCGCCGGGTTCACCGGCGCTACTTCCAGACCGCTCTTCGAGTTCCCCTTCGTGGTGACCGGCGGTCTCGGTACCGAGTCGACCAGCACCGCTTTCGGCCCGACCTGCGGATTCACTTTCGCCCCGCCCGCCGGCTCATCCGTCGAGAGGACTGGCGGCTTCGTTGGCGCCTCCACCTCCGTCACTCTCGACTCGTCATTGGGACTCGCCTCGGCACGGCCCGCCGGCTGATCCGTCGTGAGGACCGGCGACTTCGTTGGCGCTTCCACCTTCGCCACTTTCAACTCGTCCTTGGGATTTACCTTCTTCCCGCGATAAATGGAGTAGCCGAACCACGCTGCCGCCGCAACCGCCAACAGGGCGCAAGCAGCGATTAAAGGCCCTCTGCGAGGGCGGCGCGTGATCGCGGTAGGCGGCTCGGGCGCGGAGGCGGATTGCGGCGGCCACACCACCGCAGCGGGAGCCGGCGGACCCAGGGCGGTGCGCAGGTCAGCCACGAACTCCGAACAGTTCCGGTAGCGCCGTTCGGGATCCTTCGACAATCCCCGGCTTACGACTTCGGCTGCCGCCCGCGGCAGGAGTGGGTTCGCTTCGTCAAGCGACCGCGGCTCCCCGGAGACGATCTTGAACATCAGTGCCTGATCGGTGGGAGCTTCGAAAGGACGCTCGCCGCTCAGCATCTGATACGCCACTACCGCCAGCGAGAACTGGTCTGCCCGGCCATCCACCCGCTTCGCCAGGATCTGCTCCGGCGCCATGTAGGCCGGGGTCCCCATGGTGACGCCGGTCTGCGTGACGGTTTGCGAAGTGATGCGGGCGATGCCGAAATCGGTGAGTTTCACGGCGCCGTCGGGCTTCACCAGAATGTTGGCGGGCTTGATATCGCGATGCACTACGCCCTCGGCGTGGGCGTAGTCCAACGCGGCGGCAATCTGGGTCATAATGCCCATTGAGGTTCCGCGGCTCAACGGGACGGCCGGCGCCAGCAGGGCTTCGAGGGAAGCGCCGGTGACGTACTCCATCACCAGGTACTGCATGCCGTCGTGCTCGCCCCGATGGTAAATGGTGACGATATTGGGGTGGGACAGGCGGCCGGCCGCGGAACACTCGCGGGCGAAGCGAAGCTTGAGCTGGGCGTCCTCCGCGGCGGTGGCGAGCGGCTGGTAACGAGTCACCTTCAAGGCCACGGTTCTGCCGATGCCGGGATCGAAGGCTTCGAAGACGACGCCCATGGCCCCGCGGCCCAACTCCTTCACAATGCGGTAGGGCCCGACGGTTTCCACCCTGCAATTGTAGCCGATGCCGAATGAGCCGGCGTTCGCGTAGACGGCCTATCCTTAGGCATCGCGCAAGAATAACTTCGCATATTGTGGGGCGGACCCCTGGGGGTGCCCTCCGGGCCCGCCGACGCCCTCGCCGGCCTGCGCGCGCTTTGCAAGAGCCTGAGATCCTTAGGCTCGGACAGCGGGACGAGGGCGTCGGGGTGCCCCCTGGGCCGGGACCAGGGGGTCCGCCCCACAAATTCCGCGGGAAGTCGGTATCCCCTTGACTCAGACGGCCACCAGATCTTGTGGTGGGGCGGCCCATACGGCGCAGCCTGCGCTACCGGGCGAAGCGGCATCTGAGTGAAAGGGATACCCACGCCGCGGGATTTGCAACTTTTGGAAAGCCTGCGGCTTCCAGTGTGAAGTTATTCTTGGCGCTGGCCCTTAGTACAAGAGCTTCCGCCAGAACCCCGGCCAGCTCTGCCGCAACCCGCGACAACCTTTTTGCGTTACCCAACGCCTCCTCCGGAGTATAAGTAGTATGCGCGCACTCTGGAAAGACTCCCGCTATGCTATCCGTGCTCTGCTGAAGACTCCCGCCTATACCCTGGTGGCCCTTGCCACCCTGGCTCTCGGAATCGGCGCCAACACCGCCATCTTCAGCGTGGTCAACCAGGTCCTGCTCAACCCCGCCGGCGTTTCCAACCCCGGGCGCATCGTGGCCCTGCGCGTAAAATACGACAAGCTGGCGCTACGCAATATCGGCGTCTCCATCCCCGACTTCGCCGATGTGCTGCACAGCATGCAACAGTTCGAATCGGCCGCGCTGCTCGACACCGGCGATTTCAATTACACCGGCTCCGCCATTCCCGAGCGTCTGCGCGGCGCCAGCGTGACGTACCGCTGGTTCGACGTCTTCGGCGCGCGCCCCGCGCTGGGCCGCGTATTCCAGGCCGAAGAGGACCGGCCCAATGCCAATCGCGAGGTGGTGCTCTCTTTCGCCGCCTGGAAGCGGCTCTTCGGCGAGGACGCGGGCGTGGTGGGCCGCGCCATCGAACTCAACCAGACCACCTACCGCATTATCGGCGTGATGGGTGCGGAATTCCGCTGGCCGGTGGATGTCGATCTCTGGGCGCCGCTCGGCCTGGCCGATAGCCAGTACTCCGAAAATAACCGCTTCAACGAGAGTTTCCAGGCCGTCGCCAGACTCAAGCCCGCGGTACCGTTCGCCTCCGCCAACGCCTTCGTGTCCGTGCTCAACGACCGCGTCAAGAGCGGCGCCGGCAACGGCGAGTACGCCCGGGACTCCGCCTGGGGCATGTTCCTGCTGCCGTTTACCGACTTCATCGCCGGCGATACGCGCCAGCCCATGCTGGTGCTGCTGGGCGCGGTCGGCTTCGTGCTGCTCATCGCCTGTTCCAACATCGCCGGCCTGACGCTGGCGCGCGCGTCCGGGCGCACCCGCGAGATCGCCGTGCGCGCGGCGCTCGGAGCGGGCCGTTGGGATCTCATCCGCCAGTCTCTCTCGGAGAGCATGGTGCTGGCCGCGGGCGGCGCGGTGGCCGGACTCGGCGTGGCCTTCGCCGGCGTGCGCGGGCTGCTCGCCCTGGCGCCAGAAGGACTGCCGGTCGCCGTGAGCGTGCGCATGGATGCTCCGGTGCTCGTCTTCACCGTGCTGGCCGCGGTGGCCGCCGGCGTCCTCTTCGGCATCGCGCCGGCGTGGCAGATCTCGCGCCGCGGCCAGTACGAATTGCTGAAAGATGGCGGCCGCTCGAATACCGCCGGCCGGGCGCGCCAACGGATGCGGTCGTCGCTGGTGGTGGCCGAAGTCGCCCTGGCCCTGGTGCTGCTAGTGGGCGCGGGCCTGTTCCTGCGGAGTCTGGCCGCGCTCGAAGAAGTCAACCCGGGATTCCAGCCGCAAGGCGTGATCACCGCCGGCGTCTCGCTGCCCCCTGCCCGCTACAACGACAACGCGAAGCAGATCGCCTTCTCTCGCGCGGTTCTCGGCAACCTGTCCGCCACCCCCGGAGTCACCGCGGTGGCCGCCGGAGTGCCGTTGCCGTTCAGCGGCAACGCCGGCTCCGCGTCGTTCCGGATTGAGGGCCGGCCTTCCCCTCCCGGAGATCCCGGACCGCACGGCGATATCGGCGTCGTCAGCCCGGATTATTTTGCCGCCCTCAAGATCCCCATCCGGCAGGGCCGCGTCTTCAGCGACCTGGACCGCGCGGACACCCAACCTGTGGCCCTCGTCGATGAGATCCTTGCGCGGCAATACTGGCCCGGCGAAAACCCCGTCGGCAAGCACATCCGCAACGGAAATTCGGCGCCCTGGGCAACCGTCGTCGGGATCGTCGGCCACGTCAAGCATTCCGATCTCGCCGGCGAAGACGTCAAAGGCAAATATTATTACCCTGTGTACCAGATGGCCATGCCGTTTATGACTTTCCTGATGCGCGCGCCTTCCGATCCCGCGCGCCTCTCCACGGCGCTGCGCGACGCGGTACGCGCGGTCGACCCCACGCAGCCGGTTTCGCAAGTCCGGCTGATGACTGGCATGGTGAACAGTTCGCTCGCGCCGCGCCGCTTCGTGGTGACGGTGCTGGGCGTGTTTGCGGCGATGGCTCTGTTGATGGCCGTGATCGGACTTTACGGGGTGATCGGCTACGCCGTGACGCAGCGCACGCAGGAATTGGGAGTGCGGATCGCCCTCGGTGCGCAGCCGTCCGAAATTCTGCGGCTGGTGCTGGGGCACGGGATGAAGTTGGCGGGATTGGGCGCCGCCGCCGGCCTGGTGGCATCGCTCGGGATCAGCCGATTGCTGCGGAACGAGCTGTTCCACGTGAGCGCATTCGACCCTCTGACCTTTGTGTTGATGGCGGCGGCCCTGATTGCCGCCGCCCTGCTGGCCAGTTACATCCCCGCCCGCCGCGCCACGCGCGTGGACCCCATGGTGGCGCTGCGGTGGGAGTGACCCCGCACTGATTGACAGGGCAAGCCAAAAGAGGGACTTACAAAATTGGGCAAGCTGACCACTCCCTCAAGATCCACGGCAGGCGGCACCGCCTGCCCCACCGCTGCAAACATGAGATCCGTTTTGGTGGCGCAGGCGGTGCCGCCTGCGCTCCGGGTTGTTGAATTTCGCAAGTCCCTCAAAAGCTTGCCCTGCTTCGCACCCACCAAACTACCGCGCCGCAACCGGCGCCGGCATCGTCTCCTTCGTGAACTTCGGAATCATCTGGTCGCGATTGGCCGCATGCCACACCGCCGCCGCGATAATCGCCGCGTCCTTCTTCACATCGTCGGGAATGATGCGCTCGTAGGTGTCCAGGTTGGTATGGTGCGTCAGGCTGTTGTATTCGATCGGATCCTGCTGCGTGCCCACGCCCGGCAGCCCGGCGTTGTTGAACGACGTGCTGTCGGTCCCCCCGGTGTTCCGGCTATTGGTGGTGCCGATGCCGCCCACGCCAAAATCCTCGAACTGCATGAACACCGGACGTAGCGCCGCCGCCGCTTCCGGCGGGCCGAAGACGCTGGCGCCGCGAATCCGCCCGGTCCCCGTGTCCACATTGAAGTAGCAGTCGAGCTTGAACCAGGCCGGCTTGGGATTCTCCGCCGTCCCAAAATGTTCCTTCACGTACGCCAGCGAACCCAGCAGTCCTTCTTCTTCGCCCGACCACAGCGCCACCCGGATGGTGCGCCGCGGCTTCAGCCCCATCGACTGAATCAGCCGCACGGCCTCGATCATGATCGCGCTGCCGATGCCGTTGTCCGTGGCGCCCGTCGCCGAGTGCCACGAATCCAGGTGGCCGCCCAGCATCACCACCTCGTCAGCCTTGTCCGACCCCGGAATCTCGGCCACCGCGTTGTAGCTCGTCTTGCCCTCGGGATAGCTCTGGTTGACGATGTTGAATTCCAGCTTCACGTCTTCGCCATCGTCCAGCAGGCGCTCGATGCGGCCGTAATCGTCGTTCCGCACGATCACCGTGGGAATCGTCTTGGTCACATCGTAGGCTCGGTGCGATTGCGCGACGATGATGCCTTGTCCGCGGGCGGCGTCGTTCAACCGCACCAACGCGCCGTTCGCGATCAGCATGTTGTCGATCTGGGTGGCCATCTCGATGGCGTCCATGCGGGTGGGATCCGCCGCGCCTCGACCGCGTCCGCCACCGCCGCCGAAGCCGCGTCCGCCGCGCCCCGGATTATTGGGGTCGTATTGCGCCTTCACACGGTCGTCGGGAGTGCGTTTTTGGGGTTCCGCGAAGTCCACCGGGATCACCGCCGCTTTTCCCAGCATCACCATCTTGCCGTGTACCTTGTCCTTGGCGGTGGCCAGCCATTGCGCGAACTCTTCCTTGGTGGGAGGCAGCCGTTGCGGTCCGCCGCGCCCACCCCGTCCGCCGCCTCCGCCCGCCGCGGCGTTCGGATCCACGGGAACTTCGGGCCCCTGAGGCACGATCAATTGGACCACCGAGCCAGTCACCGTCCCGTTGGTCGAGGGCGTCCATCCCAGCACTTCCATTTTGAGGTTCTGCTTCACCGGCGCGGTGATGAATCCAGAGGCGCGATCGTTGAGCCAACCGGCGCGGCCATAATCCCACGCTTCCAGGTGACCGTTTTTCATTCCCCACTTGGTCATCTCAGCCACCGCCCACTTGGCGGCGGCTTCGTGATTCGGTGTCCCGGTCACGCGCGGACCGTAGCGGTCGGCGAGCATGTGCTCGATGCGCATGATTTGCGAATGTTCCATCTCTTCGCTGCGGATCTTGGCGGTCGTCGCCACGTCCACGGTTTCCTGCGCCACCAGCACGCAGGCTATGACCCCAAAGGCAAGCAACAGTCTCTTCATAATGGTTCAGGATATCACTCCCGCTCCCTCTGCTAGAATACCGATGCACATAGGTGTGCGGAATGACTCAAACCCGAATGCAACATGCGCTTCTGGCGGCGTCTCTCGCCATCCTTCTGGCGCCTGCCGCCGCGGCCCAGGCCAAAGCGGCCTTCGCCTGTCCGGCGACCCTGACGGTAACCGAGCAGGCCCAAACTCCCGCAGGCTGGTCCGGCCCCACGGTCAAAGCCGAACACGCGCTCCAAACCGCCAAGATCTACAACGGAAATCCGGGCAAGCAAGAGTATGACCTGAAGCCGGATGACGATGCGAAACAGGGCAAGAGTCTGCTGCTGACCTGGATACTCAAAGACTACCGCGACATGAATCTCTTCGTCCGCTGCTTCTATTACGACACCGGCGCCACCGTCACGGCGAACATCCCCGCCGCGGTCAACAAGTGTTCGGTAACTCTGGAAATGACCGCCAGCGGCGAGATTGCCGGAAAGTCGCGGATGAAGTGTCAGTAACAAGCTGCAAGGTGGGCGTTAGTCACCGGTCAAACAGCGCTTCAAGATCGCGTTTTCCATGCACCACCCGAAGAATCAGCACGTCGCTCCCGTTCACGCAATAAACGGTTACGTACCCGCCCACAGGAAAGCTCCGCGACCCGGCGCCGAAATCTTCGTCACGGGCGCGGCCCGCGTAGGGGAAGGTGGCGAGAAAAAAGAAACGCTCGGTGATCGAGTCAATCAAGCGGGTAGCAACATCCATGCTGCCGCTTTCCTTGGCGACGTACAACCGGATGTCGTCAAGATCGGCTTCCGCTTGCGGCGCTACACGATGCGCCATCAGTGCGCGTTTGCCAGTTCGGCTATCAAGCGGGCGCGTCCGCGCTCTCTCACTTCGGCCGCAAGTTCGCGCATGGATTCTTCGGTGATAATCCGCCCTTCACCCTGGGCAAGAGAGGCGCGGGACTCGTCGAGAGTGGCGAAAAACGCAATGCGGCGGCGTTCGCGGTCTTCCCACAACGCGAGCGCCTCCTGTACGGCCTCTTCCTCGCTGTGCAACCTCCCCGTTTCAACGGCGCGGCGGGCGAGGGCTTTTTGATCGGTCGTAAGCTGCACTTCCATGGCTTCGGCTCCCCTCTCATCGTACGCCAAACGGTACGGGAAAGCCCGCGCGGTGGCACTTTCAAAGCCGATCGAGAGTTCCATTCCCGCGGAGCCGCGCCGCGGGCGTCGTTCGCAGCTTCGTTCCCCGCTCCGGCCGTCGCGTTCCTCCCGCGCTTCCGTTCCACCTCTCCGCGATAATCGTCCGTTGTGGGGCATGTGAAGCTTGCCCGTTTCCCTTTTCCCCGGTAGCCCGAAATCTCGACCCGGCAGGCAAGCGCCAGCACCCCATTTTAGCCTACCCGTCCCCCAGCACTCGCGCCCGCCGCAATGATGCCGACAGTTCGTCCATCCCCACGGGCTTGGCGACATAATCGTCCATGCCGGCATCCAGACAGCGGGCACGGTCTTCGGGGAACGCCGCGGCTGTCATCGCCACAATCCGCGGCTGCCGGGCCGCCGGCAACTCGCGCCGGATGCGGCGCGTGGCCTCCAGCCCATCCATTTCCGGCATCTGCACGTCCATGAAGACCACGTCGTAGACGCTGCCCCGCAGCCGCTCCAGCAAATCCGCGCCGTTGTCCGCGGAATCCGCCTGGTAGCCCAACCGCTTCAAGAAACTCAGCGCCACCTTGCGATTCACCGGATTGTCGTCCGCCACAATCACCCGCAACGCGGGCAGATCTGCCGGCGGTCCACTCCCCGCCCGCGTTGCCTCCGGAACCAGTTCCGCCGTCTCCGCCAGGATGCTGAAGGAAAACACCGAGCCGCGGCCCAGCTCGCTTTCGAGCCGCAGCGAGCCGCCCATCTGTTCCGCCAGCGACCGGCTGATCGCCAGCCCCAGCCCGGTGCCGCCATACTTCCGGCTGATGCTCGAGTCCACCTGGCTGAAGGATTCGAAAATCCGCCGCTGGTGCTCCCGCGCGATCCCCGGCCCCGTGTCGCGGACCGCGAACGAAATCCGTTGCCGCCCGTTCGGCGCCGCGCTCGCCGTCGCCTCCAGCGTCACCTCGCCCGTCTCAGTGAACTTGACCGCATTGCCCAGCAGGTTGATCAGAATCTGCCGCAGCCGTCCCGCATCGCCCAATATTGCCGCTGGTACCCGCGGATCGATCGTCACCGCCAGCCGCAGACCCTTCTCTTTCGCCCGCGCCGCCAGCAGCGCGACGGTCTTCTCCACCGTGCCGCGCAGGTGGAAGGGCCGCGACTCCAGCTCCAGTCTCCCGGCCTCGATCTTGGAAAAGTCCAGAATGTCGTTGATCAGCGTGAGCAGCGCCTCGCCGCTCGACCGGATGCCTTCCACGAATTCCTGCTGCTCGGGCGTGAGCGGCGTGCCGGCCAGCAGGCTGGCGAAGCCCACCACGCCGGTCATGGGCGTGCGGATCTCGTGGCTCATGTTGGCTAACAGCAGGCTCTTGGCGCGATTCGCCGATTCCGCCTGCCATTTCGCCTGCTTGAGCGCCTCTTCGGTCCGCGCGCGCCCCCGCCGTTCCGCCACCATGGTGGCAGCTTCCGTGGCCAGCAGGCGCAACTGTCCCACCCGGTCCGCCGTCACCGGACCACCCGATTGCATCACCAGGCGCCCTTCTACCCGGCCTTCGATCGTCACCGGCAAAGTAACGTCGGCGCTCGTGAGAATCGGCGAGTCCTCGTCGATTTCCTTCGGCAGGTCTTCCATGCCCGGCTCCAACACCGGCGCCGAGACCGCCGGCCGGATGCCGCCGCCCGCCGCCGAGCGGCCGTACCACACGCGGCCGAATCCGTACTGCTCCACCAGCGCGCCGAGCAGCGTCTGCCACAGCATCTCTTCGGAAGCTTCCGCCCCCACCCCTCGCAACGCTACCAGGGCGCATTGGAAGGCGATCAGGTCGCCCAGCGTCTGCTCGAAATTCTGCGCGGCGGTCATAAGCGCAAACTCCCGCGGTGTTGCTCCAGGCTCTCCCGCGCCCGCCGGTACCATTCTTCGCCGCTTTCCCCCCGGACCGACGGCGCCGCGCCGCAAGCCACCCTGGCGTGTACCGGCCGCTTCGTTCCGCCTTCCGCCGTGTAGTAGCTGCTGCCGGCGAACAATTCGCAGATCCCGCGGGCCTGGTCCAGGCGCGCGGCATGCGATCCTTCGGCGATCGCCAGAAACTCGTCCGCGCCCCACCGGAATAGAACGCCCTCTCCCGGAAATCGCTCGCGCAACGTATGCGTCAGCGCCCGCAGCAGCTTATCGCCGAAGAGCGTGCCATGCGCTTGATTGATCTGCCGGAAGCCCTCGATATCGAACAGCAGAATGCAGGCCGTCCCTTCGCGTTTCGCCGCTTTTTGCAGGTTCCGTTCCGCTTCCCGCCGGCTGCCCAGTCCGGTCAGACGGTCGATGCCCGATTCCTTGCGGGCCTGTTCCACGCGCTCCTGGAACGCCGTAACCTGCGTCTCCAGCCGGCGTACCGATTCCTCGCTTTCACGGCGCATCTGCTCCACCGTCTCGCGCAGAGTAGTCACATCTTCCCGCAACCGCCGGCGGAGTTCGCCCACGTCTTCCACCCGCGACAGCGCTTCGAACCCATCGGCCAGCCGGGTGAGGTTGGATTTATGGCGCTCGCCGTGGCCCTTGATACTGCCGACGGCCCAGGCGACCGTTTCCACCACTTCTTTGAGCGCCGCGTCGCGATCCTCAATCGCCAGTTTGTTCGATCGGCAGATTTCGTCCACCTGCTCGACCGCCACCGTGCCTGCGTTCTCGATCTCCGGCACCCGCGGTTCGCCCTTGAGCGGATCCGCCGCCTTCTCCAGATTCTCCCGGCATTGTGCGGCCAACTCGGCGTTGGCTGGCAACGCCGCTTTGGGAACCGCGGAGATCAATCCCACCAGCGCCTTCGCAAGCGCCCGGCCGCGAGCTTCCGAGTTCTCCGAATTCTCAATTTGTCTGCGGAGTGAGATCATCCAGTCCTGCCATGGGGCTAAACTCGATGGTAGCAATGGCCAATCACGGAAAACGCCGAAAGCGTCGATCCAGGTAATCTTCCCGCCGCTCTTAGGGTAATTACACTGCCCGCCTGAGTACGGAGCCCGCTCACCGAGCCGGGCCCAGAGGGCACCCCGTCAAGGAGAGGAGTGCCGGAATATCAACGAGCCGGTAGAGTAGGAGAGAGGGCAACGCGCACAGCGCGACCCACTCCCCCCTCGTCGAACCGGAGGTGCGGATTTCCCGCGTCCGGCTCTCCTGAAAGCTCTCGCCTCAGGCATGCACAAGTTCCGCTGGACGGATCAGCCCCAACCGCCCCGGATGCCGCCACCAAGACTCCCCTTCGGGAGGCCGGTACGGCCGCTGGCCACGGCGTTGCAAATGGTGCATCAGACGGCCCTGGACTTGGCGCTCGATCTCGCGGTAAGCGCTGATGGCGTACCCCATGGAAAAGTAGTTTGCCCATCCTTTCAGATGCCGATTCAGCTCTCCAATCAGGACCGGGATCGGCTTGAAACACGGATGCAGCTTCTTCTTCTCCGAAATAGCCCTTGACCGGCCTTCCCGATAGTGGTACAACTTGTAGCATGACAAAACGTACGGAACCTGCCTTTCAAGTTCGGTCTCCGCTCACCGACCTGGAAAATGCTGTGATGCGGGCCGTGTGGGACGCGGAACCTTGCACCGTGGATACGGTCCACCTGGCCGTGTCCCGCAACCGCCGCCTGAAGGAGACGTCCACTCGCACGCTGTTGCGGAGGCTCGAGCAGAAGGGCTATCTCACGCACGAGGAAAAACAACGAGCCTACGTGTATCGCGCGGTGGAACCGGCGCGAAGCCTGGCGGCGCGCGCGGTGCGGCAGATTATCGACCGCTTCTGTCGGGGCTCGGTGGAAGAATTGGTCAGCGGCATGGTGGAAGCCAAAGTCCTCAGCAAGGGCGAGATGGAGCGGTTGGAAGAGTTCGTGAAAGGCCGTAAGCAAGGAGGGAAGCGATGCAATATCTGATCTTGGAATGCGCCGTGAGAGCGGCATTGATTGCACTGGGGACGGGCGCCGTTCTGCGCATCCTGCGCGTGAAATCCGCGGGCGCGCGCCATGCGGCGTGGGCCGGAGTGCTGCTGCTGATGCTGTTGCTGCCTGCGTTTGCGGCGTGGGGACCGCGCGCTTCGGTGCGCGTGTTGCCGGCCGCGCCGTCGCAGTCCGCGAGCTCGGAGATTTATCTGTTTGCGCCCATGCTTCCGGCGGATGCCCACCCGGCGGCGCCCGCGGTCCGGCCTTCCGCATGGAACTGGGGGACGTGCCTGCTGGTGGTGTATCTGATGGGAGCCTTCCTGCTGCTGACCCGTCTGGCGTTGGGGACCTTGCGGGCGCACACGCTGGTGCGCCGGGCGGCCAAGCGCGATGGCCGCCTCACGAGTCCGTCGTGCGCGGCGCCGGTTACGGTAGGTTGGCTGCGGCCCACGGTGATTTTGCCGGAGTGCTGGCGCACCTGGCCGCGGGCGCAGCTCGACGCCGTGCTGACGCATGAGGGGGAGCACGCGCGACGCCGCGATCCGCTGGTCGAGTGGCTGGCGCTGCTGAATCGCGCGATCTTCTGGTTCCATCCGCTGGCGTGGTGGCTGGAGAGGCATCTGTCGGCGTTGGCGGAAGAGGCTTGCGACGCGGCCGTGCTGGCGCGCGGGCACGATCCCTACGAATATTCCGGGTACCTGTTGGAACTGGCGCGGTCGGTGGGCCGGATGGGTGCCCGCATCAACATAGTGGGGATGGCGATGCCGGGCAGTTCGCTGCCGCAACGCATCCGCCAGATTCTGGCGCGCGGTCCGGCGCCGCGCCTGACGCGCGCGCGGGCGATCTGTCTGGCCGCGGCGTGCGTCCTGGTGTCCGCGGTCTTCGCCGCGGCTACGGTGGGGCGTCAGCCGCTCATTCCGCAACCTCCGCTGCCACCGGCGCCCGCGGCTGCGGCAGCGCCCGCACCTGTTCCAACTCCGCCACCTCATCCTGCCCCTGCGCCTGCACCGCCCGTGCAGACGCCCGCGCCAGTTCCGCCAGCGCCTCCGCAGCCGCCCGAGGATCGATATGCCAACCGTCGGCTAATCGCCCTGTTCTTCGACATGGGCGGAATGTCGGCGGACGAACAGGCTCGTGCCATCGGCGCCGCGTCGAGATTTATCGACACCCAGACGCAGCCGGCGGATCTGGTGGCCATCTTAACGGTTACCGGCGCGGGCGACGTAAGAGTCATCCAAGACTTTACCGGTGACCGCGGTAAACTGACCAGCTACATCGCGCGCCTGTCTGGCGGCGGCGGCGAATCCGTTGATGCCGACGTTCGATTGGACGCGCTTCTCAAAGCGACCAAATTGCTCGGCACGTTCCCCGATAAGAAGGCAGTGGTCTATTTCGCCGCGGGGACCACTCGGACATCGACCAATGACGACCATGTACGGGCCGTCGTCGAAGCCGCGATTAAGGCCAACGTAGCATTTTATCCGATCGATTCCGCGGGCTTGATCGCATCTCCGCCATCTCCGTACCTGATTGGCACAGGGGATGCCATTTCGATTTCAATTTCGGAGACGCCGGTGTTCAATGGCACCTACACGGTCCGTTCGGATGGCGTGCTCTCGCTCCCTCTGGTGGGCGACGTGAAGGCCTCGGGCTTGAGTCCCACGCAACTGCAAACCGCAATTAACGAGCGCGCCGCAACGGTATTGAAAGACCCCAAGGTCACCGTAAGTGTCGTCGGGATTCGCAAAGGCGAGAAATGAGCTATGCTAATCACCAAAGGAGAAATCTCAGAGTGGTTATGCGTAACATTTGTATCGGTTCGATGCTTTGTCTGGCGATGGCCTGGGCGGTTGCCGCGGCGCCGCTCCCGGCGGTTGGTCAGATGGCGCCCGCGGTTGCTCTGCCCTCTCAGGACGGCGGAACCGTGGACCTCAAGAGCTTTCGCGGAAAATGGGTGGTGCTGTACTTCTATCCCAAAGACATGACGCAGGGCTGCACCATCGAAGCCCACAATTTCCAGCAGGACCTGGCCAAGTATGAAAAGCAGAACACCGTCATCGTGGGCGTGAGCGTGGATAATACGGACAGCCACAAGGAGTTCTGCACCAAGGAGAGCCTGACGTTCAAATTGCTGTCCGATACCGACCGGAAGGTGGTGGACGAATACGGATCTCTGTCGCCGAATGGGATGGCGTTGCGCAACACGTTCCTGATCGATCCCACCGGCAAGATCGTGCAGGTCTGGACGAAAGTCAGCCCGCCCAAGCACAGCGAAGAAGTGCTGGCATTCCTGGCGGAAAAACAAAAATAGGTTAGTCCGCATTATTTCCGACGCCTCGCCCGAACATGCGGTCACGTGTGCCTGACGGTTGCGGCCCGGTGAGAGGCCTCCCGACCGAGCCGCGCCCGTCAGGGGGCGGAGGGCCGCTCAAAGGTACGCGGTTAGTCCTGGCGTAGTGCGGGTATGGGGCGCGAAGATTGAGGCTCTCCGTATCGGCGGGCTCGACCTTCGTCGAACGGTATTTCGGCATCGTAGGCCGGGACGTTACGTTGCGGCGGTACGCCCACGCGGCAGCCGCCAGCAGCACGACGTATGGGGTAGTGTTGTGCAGCGCTCAGGATTCCATCTCGGCGAAGAGCCCCAGCTTGACGCGCTGGTTTTGGGTGACCCCGAGGCGTCTTAAACCCGATGAATTCTCCGCAGACCGGGCCAGCGGTCGAAATCAGCATCAAAGCTTAGAATCGATCGGATCCCGTGGCGCTCCATGACAGCGATATGGACGGCGTCGCGGGCTGACATCGAAGCAGGATTCCGGACGATCTCCCCGGCACGCAAAACCTCTGTTTTTTCGATCGGGATCACTTCATCGACGATGGCCAAAGTCACTTGGAACGCGGGCCCGATCGCTTCCCGCCTATCGATAGCCGTGTACCGATGAAGAATTTCTTGCAGCACCTCAGCGTCGGTGACGAGACGCTCGCCGGCTGCAATCAGGCGCTCCAGAATGACTTGTGCTTCAGCCTTATGCGGATGAGCGGCTCCAATCAGGTACATGGGGATATTCGAATCAATGAAGATCAACCCTGATATCCTCGTTCAATTTCGCTCAGCATCCGCTCAAGGTCGGCGGTGGGGAACGAGTACTTCGCGCCATGCCGCACCGCCTTCAATTTCGTTTCGGGTTCGATCACCGGCCAGCCTGCGCGCGCTTCCCGAAGCGCTCGCCGGACCCATTCACCCACCGTCAAGCCTTCACGCTTGGCCAAGCGCTGGATGTCCGACATTTCGGGATCGGGAAGCAGCACCTGAAGACGCTTACTCATGGTGTGAGCATAGCATGATCATGGAAGGAGTGCCAGGTTCGCCGGTTGTTGGAAACCAGGCTTTCCGCGGAGCCCTGGAGATGGAAACTAAATCTGTTGTCTCAAGCTTTGATCCGTTGGCGAACAAAAGACGAACTTTGCCGGAATCCGGGGTGAATGCCCTCAATAGCCGTTTTCGCGCAGGTTCTCTATGGTTAGCGGCAGCTCCAGCGGTTTGCCCCCCGCGAGGGCCGCGGTCGCGAAGGTTGAGCGCTTCGATGTCGGCAGGCTCGACTTCGTCGAACACGATTTCGGCATCGGAGGCCGCGACGTTGCGGCGGTACGCCCACGCAGCAGCCGCCAGCAGAACAGCCAGCAGCACGGCGTACGCGGTAGTGTTGTGCAGCGCCCGGTATTCCAACTCGATGGCCTCCGTAGTGACGAACAGAAGGCCGACGGCGAAGAGCCCCAGCTTGACGTGCAGGTTGGCTTTGCCGGGAAGGTACGAACAGGCGAACGGGATCTTGCGGAAACCCTTGAGCGAGAGCTGCACCATCAGGAATCCGGCGGCCACCAGGACGATCATGTGCCGTACGGCCGGGCCCGTGGGCCAGATGGCGAGAAAGAGCGCGGCCCACGCCAGCAGGATCGGGACCACCACCAGCGCGAGCAGCGACTTGCGCACCGCGGCAAAGTAGGCGGCGGCGCGCTCGACCGCGGTGAGACGGAAAATCCAGTTGGCGCGCAGGGCAATCGGTTGCGAGAAGACCGCGCGCGCGCCCATCACGGAGAAGAACAGCAGCACGAAACTTCCCACCAGCAGCGGCGCGTTGGGTTGGTTCCATCGTGGATTGCGCCACAGCAGTTCGTAAGAGCGCGAACCGTAGAGCAGATCGCGGGTGTACGCCAGAGCGACGGCCAGCCCGATGCCGCCGTATGCCGCCAGCAGCAAACGATGATGGCGGCTGCGCGCGATGGTGCGGGCGGTGAAAAGCAAGATGGCGCGTTCGAGGGTGCGGGGGATGAGCTTCGCGGCGAGCCAGCTTACCAGCCGCATAGCGGGGCGGGAACGGTCGGACGGAGCGATGTCGGGCTGTTCGACAATGCGGTGGTTATAGCGGTGGAAGGCCAGCGAAAAGGCGGCCATCGCCAGCGGACAGACGACATACAGCGCGCGCAGGGCGCTGCTGGCCAGGGCGTCGAGGCCGCCGGTGCCGTTGAGTTTCTGAAAGAGCCCGAGAAACCAGAACGAAGGCAGCCACGCAAGCCCGCGGGCGAATGGCGGCTTCAGGAAATAGACTCCCAGAATTACGAAAAAGGCCGCCAGTTGCAAAAAACTGGAGAGCTTCAGGAACAGGCGATAGCTGAGCAGGTTGGCGGCGATGGCTTGCACCGAGAGAAGCGCGCAGCAGACGAACAAGCCGGCGGCGAACATGGTGGTCCAATACGCGCCGAAGGCCCGGAGAATGCCCGCCGACCCGCTGTCGGGCGCCGCGATGGCGAACGGGTAGGCGAGCCCGGTGAAGACGTTGAGAGCCGCGACGGCCACCCCGAGAGCGGTGGCGAGCGCGGCGAGTTTCGCCGCAAAGACGGTCCGCGGGCGCAAGGGCAGCAGGCCGAGTATCAGGCAATCGCGGCGGTCCGGCAGCACGTTGTTCCAGGCGAGCACGGTGAACAGCCCGGCGATGGCCATGGTGGTGGAGATCAGCAGGTCCTGGTCCACCCATCCCATCCGGCTGAGCGTCGCCCAAGGCAGCGTGGAGAGGCCGTAGCGGGGCACGAAGTAGATGGAGAAGGTGAGGCTGAAGGCGGCCAGCAGGGCGGCAAACTGCGCCAGCAGTCGCTGGGCCTCGCCGCGCGACGCGAGCAGTTCCAGATCCACAATGCGGAACAGGAAATCGCGATAGAGGATGCGGAACTGGCGCGGCCCAAAGGGCACCCCGTCGGGCATGGCTACCATTCCATCAACTGCACCAGTTGCCTCGTGATAGCCGGGGTGTCCTGCTCGATGGCCAATTGCGAGAAAATTTCTTCCAGCGTGGGCAGCGACATCAGCGCGCGCAGTTGCTGGATGGAGTCGTTGGCCACGATGCGGCCCTGATGCAGGATCACCACGCGGGAGCAGACGCGCTCCACCGTTTCGAGATCGTGCGAGCTGAACAGCACCACCTTGCCGCGTGCGGCCAGCTCGCGGATGAGGTCGCGCAGCACCAGCGCGGAATTGACGTCGAGACCCGAGAAAGGCTCGTCGAGAAGCACCAGTTCGGGGTTGTGGAGCAGGGCGGCGATCAGCAGCACCTTCTGCCGCATGCCCTTGGAGTAGGAAGAAATCGGCACGTAGCGGTCCTGGTAGAGCGAGAGCAGACGTAGGAAGCCCGCGATCTTTTCGGCGAGCTGGCGCTCCGGAAGGCCGCGCAGATGGCCCACCATCTCCAGGTACTCGGCGCCGGTGAGATGCGGGTAGAGGTGCGGCTCCTCCGGCACGTAGCCGATGATTTGGCGATAGGCGATGGGGTCGCGGTCCACCGGCTGGCCGCGAAACAGAATCTCGCCATCGGTGGGCTCGATGAGGCCGGTAATCATTTTCAGCGTGGTGGATTTGCCGGACCCGTTGAGCCCGAGGTAGCCGGTGACCTCGCCGGCATGCGCCACGAAACTGACGTCCTGCACCGCGGCGATGCCCGAATAGCGTTTGGTGACGGAGCGCAGTTCCAGCATCAGCGCACCCTGTGGGCGACGGGGCGGCGGCGCGTGGAGACGCCCTTCATCCAATAGGTGAGCCCGATAATGAGCACGACCAGGCCGCCGATCACGAAGACCGCGAGATACATTAGGATGCCGATGGTGAGCGGCTGATGCGCGATGGAGCCGTGGTTGGCGAAGTCGAGCGTGTCGGGAATGGCGGGGCCTGGCGGGAGGATGCGGCGGGGTCCGAGCAGCAACGTGCCGAAACCGCCGAAAATGACCTCCAGCAGCGCGAGCGCCAGCGCGGCCGCCACTTTCCACCAACCGGAGCGCAGCAGCCACTGGCGGGCCAACGATCCCAGGCCGTCGACAAACAGCGCACCGGCGCCTTGGGATGAGGCCGCCTGGTCGAAGATCCACAGCATTTCGCCGCCGAATTGCCGCCGGAAATTCGGCGGATGGAGCCACAGCAGGCAGCGATAGAAGGTGCGGATCATGTGGCCCTCCGGGGAGCGCGCAGGTGAACCTTGGCTTCTCGGACGACGGTTTCCAGGCGGGCGATTTCCGCCGAGAGCACGCCGTGGCCGAAGGAGGTGAGTCGATAATAGCGGCGGCGCGCGTCGTCATGCACGGGCGGCAGCGGGGATTCCTCCACCAGGCCCTGGGTCATGAGCTTCTGGAGGTTGTCGTAGAGCGTGCCGGGACCGATTTTATATTGGCCGTCGGACTGGCGTGCGACCTCCTGCATAATCCCGTAGCCGTGCCGGTCTTCGCCGGCCAGGGAGAGCAGGATATGGAGCGCCGCCGAAGATAAGGGGAGAAACGGACTGTAATCCTCGATCATTCGCTTTCCGTTATATCGCACTCCGAGTGATATGTCAAGCGGCTTCGGTCAGCTTGGTCAGCTTTCAGCTCTCAGCTCCCCTCACCCTGCGGCGCTATACGTGGAACATGTGGAACCTTTGACTACTCCGAGAGCCGCTCTTGAAAACCGCAGGTTCGGAGAAGCAGCCAAGGGAGAGCTTTTGAGCTGATAGCTGATAGCTGATAGCTGTAAGCTGATTTTCTGTGACAATGGAGTTCGATGATGCTATCCAGACGTGCGTTGCTGCTCTCCGTAGGCGCGGCGGCCCTGCCGGCGCCTGCCAAAGTGGGCCAGGTGGAAATCGGAGTGTGCGGCTCGGTGGACGATTTCGCCAAGGCGGAACAGTTCGGGTTCGACTATTTCGAGCCGGCCGTGGCCGCCGTTGCCGCGTTGAGCGACGCGGCGTTTGCCGACTTCGAGAAGCGTGTCTCGAAATCCAAGATCCGCTGCGAGTGTTTCAACAGCTTTATCCGATCGCTGATGGTGGTGGGGCCGGCGGTGGACCGCGATGCCCTCACGGCCTACCTGAATCCCGCTCTCGACCGGTGCCGTGCGCTCGGGGCCGGCATCGTGGTGTGGGGCAGCGCCGGTTCCCGGAACGTGCCCGCGGGTTATTCCCGCGACCAGGCATGGCAGCAGATGAAGTCGTTTCTGCGGCTGGCCGGGGACCTCGCCCAATCGCGAAAGATCGTAGTCGCCATCGAGCCGTTGCGCAAACAGGAGAGCAACATTATTAATACCGGGGCCGAGGCGTGGCGGCTGGTGCGTGAGGTGGATCATCCCAACGTCAAGATGATCATCGACTATTACCACTTGCAGCAGGAGCACGAAGATCCCGCCATTCTCGAGCAGGCGCGCGACGCGATTGTGCACCTCCACTTCGCCAATCCCAACGGCCGCGTCTGGCCGAAGGATCCCGGCGAAGATCCTGGGTATGGCCCATTCTTCGAGCTTGTGAAGAAGACCGGTTTTCGCGGCGGCCTCTCGATTGAAGGAAGGGGCACGTTCGAGGCGGACGCGGCCGCGAGCCTGGCCTTTTTCCGCAAGGAATTGGCGTAGAATCGGCGACTCCCAGTGCCGTTGCGGCTTGGTATGGAGCCTTCTCACCGGGCCGGGCTCAGAGGGTACCGCGCCAGAAGGCGTAAACGAAACGGGCACGCTGAAGCAAGGCCCACCTGTGGGCCGATCCGCTCAGTGCTGGGGCATGCTTTCGCTCGCCCTCGCCCGCCTGCCGGCGTCCTCAAGCAAGAGCATACCCGATAGTTGCTATGCTCTCAGTCATGGGCGATCTGAAAGCATGGGACGTTCGCGGGAACGTTCAAACCCTGCGGACCGAATGGGCTCAATGGGACCCAGCGAAAGAACAGTGGCTGACGCATGCCGGCTTCAGACTCGTGGAGTTTCGTGCCGATGGGAAAGTCAGCCGGTCTGAAACCCATCATCCCGATAGGCCGGTGCAGCGCGATACGAATTCCTATGACGAAGCCGGCCTGCTCGCGGAGGCGTCGTTTCAAAACGGCGACGATCCGCCTGTCAGGATGGTCCAGGTTTACGACACCGACGGACGGCTGATCCGCCAGGTGCGGCACGATCCCACGGGACAAGAGCGCGTTACCGAGACCTGGAGCTATGCCGCCGACGGCAATAAAACCCGGCTCTTGTATCTTCCGAAAACCGAGCCGCCCTCGGACAATTACTGGGTCGTCGAGGGGGTCGATTTCTATTGGAATACCGCCGGGGCCGAGACGGTGGCCACCATCTACGACAGCCGCGAACTGCTATCCGAAGTGCGCCTGCAGAATGGCCAGGGCCTTCTGCGCCGCGTGGTGTTCACCCGGGACGAGTCGGGCAGGCTGGTGAAAGACGAAATGCTGCTCGGCGAACAGCCTCGGGTCCCTGGCCTGCCGGCGTTCGGCGACGGCACCCTGCTCGCCGCCCATCTTCACACGTATGACGAGCGGGGGCGCCGGTGCGAACGCGTGCATCGTGTGCCCGGCCAAGACGACCAGCGCGAGACTTTCCGCTATGACGACCGCGACAACCTGACGGAAACCACGGCGGACCGGCACAAGCCCGAAGCCAAGGTGCTCGATGACGGGAGCGTGCACTTCCGGACGGGAACGCTCCACCGCACGCAGGCGCGCTTCGCATATCGATATGACGACCATGGAAACTGGATCGAGAAGGTGGCGTCGGTACGCCGTGGGGGGCAACTCGAGTTCACGCCCAGCGCTATCGAACGGCGCGAAATTCACTATTACGATCCCGTGTGAGGCGCGGCCGCGACGGCCAGCAGAGCGCCGACAAACAGCAATTGCATGGTGCCGCGGATCGCGAGATTCGTCGCCGGCCGCCCCAAAACCGTGAGCCGCTCGCGCGTAGCGCGGACGTTCGCCGGAAACATCGCGATCAGCAGAATAGCCAGGCAGAGGGCCGCCGCACGAGTTGTAAACGGAATCAGCAGCCCCAGCGCTCCCAGGATTTCAAGCACACCCGTGACGCTGACGATGGCTCCCGCGGAAGGGAAGATGCCGGGCACCATGCGAATGAAGTCGGGCCGCCCGCGTCCCCAGTGGGCCGACGCCGTGACCAGGAACATCGCGCAGAGGGCCACGCGAAGCGGCATGTCCCAATTATCGAGAGCGGCCACACCGAGCAATCCCACGCACCGCAGAACGGCAAACGAAACCAGCAGAATGATCGTCGGCGCCATTCCCGGCTACACCGTCTCGCCGCGTACCAGGTCTTCGTAGGT
>Ga0182018_10000402_pt1 | contig 56840 bp, 47 predicted proteins | sample 812P2MmetaG_FD_120490 | JGI IMG/M metagenome (GOLD analysis project Ga0182018, IMG submission 120490) | Permafrost microbial communities from Stordalen Mire, Sweden - 812P2M metaG | ecosystem: Environmental > Terrestrial > Soil > Wetlands > Permafrost | place: Sweden: Stordalen | collected... | reverse complement strand
GCCGCCAATCCATTGTCCATTGTCGGTTCTGGCCAGCAGCCCGCCAATTCCGCCTGCGCGCTGCAAACTGCCGCTCAAATCATTCCCCCGCGTATATGTCACTTTTGGCAGGTTGTTGATGTCTCGTTCCTTTACCCCGTGAGATAATCCCGCAAGCGGCTTTTGAGGAATCGTTTGCACACTTCAGCCTTTTTACGCCTGCGCGCAGTCCGGTTCAAGCAAATTCCGGCGGTGAAAAATATTCCTAGAGCAATTCCATCAATCCTGTAGCGTGCGCCTGCGGCCCCGGCAGGATGACTGCGTCACGGCCACCAAGAGGGCAAGCCGGAATGGGACGCGGTGGAAGCAGCGTGACGCTGCACCCAATCCTTACCATGAAACAGGCCGCTGCGGGCATGCTCCCTCACTCAGCTCTTGCCAAAAAGCCAAAACCACTCGCTCCGCATCGCTACATCATTTCTGTCAATGCTCTATGCAATCAGACGGGCGATGCCAAATGCCGCCGCCGCCGCCAGTCCGCCAATCAAGGCGGTCTGCAATCCGCCGCGGATCATTGGCGCGCCGGTGAACCGCCCTTTGACCGCGCCGAAGACCAGCAGCGCAACCAGCGTGACGACGATGGAGACGTTCAAGGCGCAATGCGCGTCGGCAAAAATCAGATACGCGCTCAAGGGAATGATTCCGCCCACGACATAAGCGAGCGCAATGGTCAGCGCACTTTTCAACGCGCGTCCCGGCACGGGTTGCTCCAATCCCAGTTCAAAACGCATCATGAAATCCACCCAGTCCTGCGGTCGCTGCCGCAAGGCTTCCACCACGGCGGCGCTTTCCTCGTGATTCAGGCCGTAGTGCTTGAAAATTTCCCGCACCTCCTGCGCCTCCACGTCGGGAACGGTCACGATTTCTGCTTCTTCGCGTTTGCGTTCGGCGGCGTAATGTTCGGCGTCGCTGCGCGCGGCAAGATAACCGCCAAGCCCCATCGCGATGGAACCGGCGGCAATTTCGGCGAAACCCGCGGTGAGGACGATGCGCGAGGAAGCGATGGCTCCGGTCAAACCGGCGGCGAGGGCAAACGGAACGGTCAATCCGTCGGCCATGCCAATCACAATGTCGCGCACCGCGTTGCCGGCGGTGAAGTGTTTTTCGACATGCGGCGTCTGGGGCATAACACCAGAAACATTCTGACCGGCCGGCGCACCGTCAAGGCATTTCCCTCAGGCGCCTGGCCGTCAGGTTTGCGGGCGGGATTTTCCGGTCAGATTTTATCCCCGTTTTGCCTGATGGTTTTGATCAACACGGCCTTGTTGGTTTTCAGATATTTTTCAACCGCCGCGCGACCGCCCACGGAGTTGGAAACCCTGACCGCATTGGGCACGGCCAGCTTGTAATGCACCAGCAGCTTGCCAACGAGTCCGACCTGGAGATTCTGTTCCCCGACACGCCAGATCTGGCCGGTTTCCAGCGGTTGCAGACGGGCGCGCCGCTTGAATGCGGGCTTCGCCGCCGGTTTGATTTTGGACGCAGGCTTGAGCTTGGTTTTCCTCATTGCCAATCATATGCAGAAAATTCCGGTTAAACCAGTTAAATCACAACGTCACCGCCGGGGGGGAAATTTGCCGGCGACACACTAGAGCATTTCCATCAATCCGGTAGCGTGCGCCTGCGGCCCCCGGCAGGGTGACTGCGTCACAGCCACCAAAGAGGGCAAGCCCGAATGGGACGCGGTGGAACGCATCCTTACCATGAAACAGGCCGCTGCGGGCATGCTCCCCTCACTCAGCCTTGCCAAAAGCCAAAACACCTCGCTCCGCATCGCTACATCATTTCTGTCAATGCTCTAATTTTTTCGAAAAATCGGCTTCGGCACAACGACGGCGGCAAACCGTTTGCCACGAATCTCGATTTCAATCTTTGTGTCCGGTTTGGCGAATTCCGGCGGGACACAGCCCATGCCGATGCCAAGGCCAAGCGACGGACTTTGCGTGCCGCTGACGACTTCGCCGACGCCCGCGCCGTTTGCCCAAATCGGATAATGCGGACGCGGTGGCGCAGATTTGCCGGTCATCTTGAACGCGATACATTGCTTTTTCACGCCGTCCGCCTTTTGTCCGGCGAGAACGGAGCGGCCGTTGAATTCACCCTTGTCGAGTGAAACAAAAAAGCCGACGCCCGCTTCAATCGGGGTCGTGTTCTCGCCCAATTCGTGGCCGTAAAGCGGATAGCAAACTTCCGTGCGCAAGGTGTCGCGCGCGCCAAGCCCGCAAGGCTTCACGCCAAATGGTTTTCCGATTTCCAGAATTTTATTCCAAACGTGCTGAATCGCCCCGTCGCCGCCGACAATTTCAAATCCGTCTTCGCCGGTGTAACCGGTCCGAGAAATGAGCAACGCGCCACCTTCAAAATGAAATCCGCCGATCTGGTTCTTCTTCAAATCAGTCACGCGCGCGACGCGCATGGCCGAGACGGATGCGCCGGGAACGACATCATTGATGAAATCTTTCACGCGCGGGCCTTGCACGGCCACGGCGGCGTAATTATGCGAGGCATCGGTAAGTTTGAGTTCGCCGGAAAATTTTGCAGCCTGCGCCTGCAGCCACGCGACATCAGGTTCAATGCGCGAGGCGTTGATGATGAGAAAATATAGGCCGTCGGAAAGTTTGTAGGCGTAAAGGTCGTCAACCACGCCGCCGCGCTCGTTGCACATCAAGGTGTACTGGCCCTGGCCGGATGCAAGTTTGCGGATGTCGTTCGTGAGGGTGGAATTAAGAAACACCGCCGCGCCCGCACCGCTGACGGTGACTTCGCCCATGTGCGAGATGTCGAAAATTCCGGCGGCGTTACGGACGGCCAGATGTTCGTCGGTGATGCTGGTGTATTGCACCGGCATGTCCCAACCGCCAAAATCAATCAGCTTCGCGCCGAGTTTTTGGTGCGCGGAAAAAAGTGCGGTGCGTTTTAACATGGTTTTAGACACCAACTTCACAAATGATCACGAATGGTCATTTTAATTCGCGTAAATTAGTGCAATTCGCGTCAAAGTTTTTAGCCCCACTTCTCCGTCTTCATCTGTTCCTTGAACACGCCGAGTTCGTGAACGACAAGATTTTCGGCAAAATCCACGAGTGCGTTCGGACCGCAGGCGTAGAAAACCGTGTTCGACAAATCCCTGGCGTGTTCCTTCACCCATTCCGATGTGATGCGTCCGTTGCGGGCAGCCCAATTGTGCTCCGGCAACGCGCGTGTGCAGGTGACGTGGAATTTGAAATTCGGATTTTCCTTTTCCAGTTCGCGGAACTCGTTGTTGAAAATGATGTCGCCCGGCGTGCGAACGCTGTAAAGCACGGTGATTTTCGTTTCCAATTTCCGGCGCGCGGCCTCGCGCGCGAATCCGCGAAACGGTGTCACGCCCGAACCGCCGGCGATGCAGATGAGACGTTTGTCCGGCTCGTAAACGGGCAGAAATTTTCCGACGGGCGGGATGACGAACAGTTTATCGCCCGCCTTCGCCCAATCCACGATGCGCGTGCCCATCCTGCCATCGCGCTTGACGGTGACTTCGTAAAAGCCGCGATCCAGCGCACAGGATGAGAGCGAGTAGGCGCGTTTGTAATTCGTCGTGTCCGGCCAATAAAGCGTGATGAACTGGCCGGTCTTGAAATCGGGATTATGGCCGTCCGGCCATTTGAGGCGGATGGTTTTTGTGTCGGGCAATTCCATCGTCGCCGTTTCGACGGGCATTTCGAGAATTTCTCTGGCCATAAAGGTTTTAGCGCGCGGGAAAGTTATTGAATTTTCAGAATGCCGGCAAGTTTTGTCGCGTGAAGCGGAAATTGCAATGTGAGCGAAATAGTCACACGTTCAACCGCGCCAAAACCTCCTGCGCCAGCAGTTCATACGCCGCCGAGCCGGAACTGTATTTGTCGTAATGAATGATCGGCTGGCCGAAACTCGGCGCTTCGGCGAGCTTGGTGCTGCGCGGAATCATGGTTTCAAAAACGCGTGCGCCGAGCAGGTTGCGGACTTCGCCGACGACTTCGTTGGACAGTTTCGTGCGGCCATCGAACATCGTCATCACGACGCCGAAAATTTCGAGGCGTGGATTGACGCCCGCGTCGCGAAGCTGGCCAAGCACGCGATTCATCATCGAAATGCCTTCGAGCGCGTAATACTCGCATTGCAACGGCACCAGCAGGCCGTCGCTCGCGGCGAAGGCGTTCAGCGTCAAAATGCCGAGCGATGGCGGGCAATCAATGATCATTAAATCGAAACGTTGTGAATCGTGAACCGGTTTGAGCGCGTGAGCCAGCCGTTGTAAATGATTCTCCATCCGCGCGATCTCCAAATCGGCGGCGCACAAATCCACTTCGCCCGGAATGATTTCGAGCCGTTCGCAAGCCGTCGTTTTTATTTTTTCAAGCAACGAGCCTTCACCAAGCAAAACGCGATAGGCGCTGGCACCTTCGATTTTTTCCAGACCAACACCGCTGGTCGCGTTGGCCTGCGGATCGAGGTCGAACAGCAGCACGCGCCGGCCGAGCGCGGCGAGGCAGGCGGAAAGGTTGACGGCTGTGGTCGTTTTCCCGACTCCGCCTTTTTGGTTGGCGACCGCGATGACTTTGGTTGGCACTCGACTGATTAAATGAAAATCGCGGGCACGTTTCAAGCGCGCACCGCGAATTTCAATTCAAAACCAAATCAATTGCCGGGAAGTGTAAAGCTGACTTGTTGCGCGAGGGGATTTTGCTGGCCGAAGAGCGACGCGACGGGCTGCAGGCTGGTCGCCGGATTGGTGCTGGCGATGATTCCTGCCGAATCCACCGATTGCGGCAGCACGGCTGGAGTCACGGCGGCAAATGAACCGGACAGATGCTCGGAAGACTGCAACATGGGCTGAATTGAGGAATCCGGGCGATCAGCCAGAACAATCCCGAAAACCAGCAGTAAACAGAGGGCGGAGGCAAATGCGCCGGCGAACGCCGGCTTGAATTCAAAGGCCTGCAGTAATTTCAACAGCCACGGCACTTCGGAAGAATGCCCCCTGGCTTCACCCGCGCGGATGCGCGCGATGATTTGACCGGAAAAACCCTTGAAATATCCCAAGGGCGGCGTTTCCTGCCGCTTGAGTTTCAGCAACTGGCGCAACGCCTCGAAATTATTTTCGTTCATGTTGGTTTCAAATAATCAGCTAACAATGATTGCAACTGCTGCCGCGCATAAAACAACCGCGACCGCACCGTTCCGATGTTGCAATCCATAATCTGCGCTATTTCCTCGTGGGACTGCCCCTGTACATCATGCAACACCACGACCAATCTATGAGGTTCTGACAGCTTGAGCAAAGCCGCGTTCAATTTTTCCTGCAACTCCTTCAAACCCGCATCGCGGCGCGGGGTTTTGTCGGAAATCAGGGCGACCAGGTCTGGGTTATTCTCCGTGTTGAAGTCCAGATCGTTCAGGCTCATGTGAACGCGATTTTTGCGCTGTTTCAGGAAATTGATCGTTTTATTGACCGCAATCCGGTAAAGCCAGGTGTAGAAACTCGAACCGCCTTTGAAGGATTTCAACGCCTGAAATGCCTTGATGAACGAATCCTGCGCGAGGTCGTTGGCGTCCTCATGATTGGAGGTCATGTGATAAACCGTGGCGTAAATGCGCTCCTGATAGCGTTGAACAAGCTCATCGTAAGCCGCAAGCTCGCCACGCTGCGCCCGCCGCACCAAATCCATTTCGGCCACCGGAGCGGCGGCGGCGGGTTCCAAGTCGGTGCGTTCGGCTGGTTCGGCCATAATCATGGTCATTAAATACTAACCGTCAAACCGGCGGTTTGTTGCGCTAAAAAATCGGCCACCCCGAAAAGTCCGGCGAGACCGCCGGATTCCGGCAAAACTTTCAACGCCCGCCGCGCCTGCTCCAGATATTTTGCGATGACTTCCCGCGACGGCTCGAACGTCTCATAACGCACCAGCAATTCATTCACGGCGGACAAATTTTCCGGCTGCCAATCCTGGATTAAACTTTTCAGACGCGCGCGGTCGGTGGCGCTGGCGCGTTCCCATGCCAGCAAAACCGGCCACGTCAATTTTCCCTTCGCCAGATCGGTGCCGAGCGATTTGCCCGCCGCCGTCTCCGAGCCGAGCAGATCCACGCAGTCATCATAAACCTGATACGCCGTGCCGAAGGCCGCGCCGAATTGCCGCAAGGCCGCGCGCTGCTCCGGTTTGGCGTTGCCCAAAAATGCCGCCAAATCGCACGAAAGCGTGAACAGCTCGGCGGTTTTCATTTCGATGACGCGGAAATACTCGCGGCGGGAAAGCTCAAAATTCCGGCGATGCTGCGTCTGTAAAATTTCGCCGGTGCAAACCGTGTTCGTCGCCATGGCCACCGCGCGGCAGACTTCAGTCGTCGGAAAGCCCGCCGCGAGCTTCAACGCCTGTGCAAACAGGCAGTCGCCGAACAACACGGCGATTTCATTACCCCAATTTGCCGCGATGGTAAGCTGGCCGCGACGGATTTCCGCCTCATCCATCACGTCATCGTGAACCAGCGTTGCCAGATGCACCATTTCGATGATGACCGCCGCCGTGACGTGCGCGTCGCCGACCTTGCCGACAGCACTGCCCGCCAGCGCGACCAGCGTGGGGCGCAGATGCTTGCCGCCGCCGTTCAGCGCGGATTGCGCGTAAGGCACAATCTGGGGATCAAAATCACTGGCCTGTTGGATAAGCCGTTGCGTGACTGCTTGTAGAAACGGATCAACCTGTTCCACGATTTGATTCCAGGAACGGTTCGGGTTGGCGTTTGACGCGTCGGTTGAGTCCGAAGTCGCCATCTTTGATTCAGCAGCCAGCATTCGCCGGTGAATCTACTTTTGCCAAGCCGCCTAGTCAAACCACTTGTGCTGGCAGCCAAATAAAAAGCGCGGACCGTTTTCACGGTTCGCGCCTGATGAATTCAAAAAATCACGCCTTCGGGGCCATTTCTTGATCGCGTTCTTCCATCGCCGCCTTGCGCGACAGTTTCACGCGGCCTTTTTCGTCCACGCCGAGGCATTTGACGGTGATGTCGTCTCCGACCTTGACGATGTCCTCGGTGTTTTTGACACGGAAGTTGGCAAGTTCGCTAATGTGAACGAGCCCGTCCTTTCCCGGCAAAAATTCGACGAACGCGCCGAATTCCTTCACCGTGACAACTTTGCCGCGATAAATTTTCCCGATCTCGGCTTCCGCCGTCATGCCAGTAATGGCGTCCTTCGCGATCTTCATGCCTTCCGGCGACACGGAGAAAATGTTGACCGTGCCGTCGTCTTCGATGTTGATTTCGCAGCCGGATTCCTCAACCAGCCGTTTGATATTTTTCCCGCCCGGCCCGATGAGCGCGCCGATTTTTTCGGGATTGATTTTAACAATTTCGATGCGCGGCGCGTATTTGCTCAATTCCGTGCGCGGCGCGGCGAGCGTCCTGGCCATTTCCGCAAGAATGTGCATTCGGGCGACACGGGCTTTTTCAACCGTCTCGGCCATGAGCGCATGTGGAATGCCTTTCAGTTTCAAATCCAGTTGAAACCCGGTGATGCCTTTTTCCGTTCCCGCAATCTTGCAATCCATGTCGCAATAGTGATCTTCCCAGCCGATGATGTCGGTCAGCAACTGGTATTTGGATATCATCCCGTCGCTGTATTCGGCGCAAATTCCGACACTGATGCCGGCCACCGGGCGAATCATCGGGACGCCCGCGTCCATGAGCGCCAGTGTGCCGCCGCAAACGCTGGCCATCGAGGTCGAGCCGTTCGATTCCATGATCTCGCTGGTGACGCGGATGGCGTAGGGATAATCCTTGGGCAGCATGGGTTCAATCGAGCGTTCCGCCAGCGCGCCGTGGCCGATTTCACGCCGTCCGGGACCCATAATTCTTCCAGTTTCACCGACGGAAAAATTCGGGAAGTTGTAATGCAAAATGAATTTTTTCTCGGTCTCGCCGCCGGTATAGGAATCAAATTCCTGCGTATCGTCACCCGTGCCGAGCGTGGCAAGCGTCACCGCTTGCGTTTCGCCACGCGAGAAAATCGCCGAGCCGTGGGCACGCGGAAGAACTCCAACTTCGCTTGAAATCGGACGCACGACATCAAACGGGCGACCGTCAAGGCGCTTGCCGTCTTTCAAAATCAAACCGCGAACGGCTTCCTTTTGTATGTAGTAAAAAGCGTCTTTGATGACGAATTCGGTGACTTTTTCCGCGCCGAATTTTTCAACGAGTTTTGCGCCGACTTCGTCCTGAATCGCTTTGCAGGCATTTTCACGGGCGAGCTTGCCGGGCGTAAGCAGCGCGGGAACGAAACGGTCGCCGGCGAGCTGCTTGGCTTCGTGCAAAATTTCGTCGGGAACAATGTTAAGCGTGATTTCGCGTTTCTTCCTGCCAGCCTTTGCCACCAGCTCTTTTTGGGCGGCGATAATAGGTTGAACGGCCTCCTGCGCGTATTTCAACGCGGCGTTAAAATCAGCTTCCGTGATTTCCCTGGCTGCGCCTTCATACATCACGATGTCTTTGTCGTTGCCGACATAGACGAGGTCGAGGTCGCTCTCGGCCATTTCCGCGTGCGTCGGGTTGGCGATGAATTTTCCGTTGATGCGACCGACCCGAACTGCGCCAAGCGGTCCGGCCCACGGAATGTCGCTGACCATCAACGCTGCGCTCGCGCCAATGATGCTCAAAATATCAGGGTCGTTTTCGCCGTCCGCACTCAAGAGAACAGTCTGAACCTGCACTTCGTTATACCAGCCTTTTGGAAACAGCGGACGAATCGGACGGTCGGTGAGACGGCAGGTAAGAATTTCTTTTTCCGTCGGACGGCCTTCGCGTTTGAAATAACCGCCGGGAAATTTTCCGGCGGCGGCGGCTTTTTCGCGGTAGTCAACGGTCAGCGGAAAAAAGTCCTGGCCGGGTTTGGCTTTCGTCGCCGCGACCGCCGCGACGATGACAATGGTTTCGCCAAGTTGGACGGTCACTGCGCCATCGGCCTGTTTGGCGAGCTTGCCGGTTTCAATGATAATTTGCTTGTCGCCCAGTTGGGCGGTTATTTTTTCGGACATATTAATCTGCCCACTGCCATCAGAGGAACTTCAGTGAACTCCGAACGCTTCGGAGCTGATTGAAATTTCCCAGAGGCAGCGGAATTTTATTCGCGAAGTTTGGGTTGAAGAATCGGGCCGTTCGCGTTTCCGGCTCAAATCTGAAAGCGGCGCGGCTGCTTGAAAAAAAGCCGCGTTTCCGCAAATTTTAATGGCGCAGCTTCAATTTCTTCGTAACCGTCTGGTAGCGGGTCAAATCCACGCTTTGCAGATATTCGAGCAGGCGGCGGCGCTGGCTGACCATCAGCAGCAGCCCGCGACGCGAGCTGTGATCTTTTTTGTTGGTCTGCAAATGCTCAGTCAAATGGTTGATGCGCTGCGTCAGCAACGCGACCTGCACGTCGGCAGAACCGGTGTCTTTTGCATGCACCTTGAACTGTTCAATCGTTTTCGTCTTGGCTTCCATAGTTTAATTTCAAATCAATCAGAGTGGTGGATTTTAGTTGGGTCAAACATCCGTGTAAAGAACTTTCAAAAAATGCTTTGAACAATGCTGGCAACGCGGTTTGCGCTTTTTTGATTTTTTAATTGTTTTGCCTGCGCCAGACGGTGAATGCGGGAAATTTTTGCACGACCCGATAATTGTTTTGTGTCAGATAGTGTTGAATCGCTCCCTGGCCATCATAAAGATCCGGCTTGGAAACCAGCACCAGGTCCGGTGTGGGCAGGGTTTGCAATGATCCTGTTTCTGGATTGACCAAAAAAACAGCGGCATTGGTGGTGGCTGGCGGTTCGGTCACAGGCAGGTGATAAACCCAAGCCCCCTGTATATCAGCACTCCACCAGACGGATTCGCCGTGCGCCAACGCTTCACGCCCCAGCATCGCCGCGTCGCGATAATCATCTTTGGCATGACGCTCGCCAAAGCGCACGCTTGCATCTGAAACGAGGTTCATTCCAAGAAACAGCACGGCCACCAATCGCCACAGCCATTTATCCTGCTTTAGCCATGAGGCCAGGCCGATCCCCTGCACGAATAAAATCAACGGCAACATGGGAGTGCAATGCCGCCCCAATACTCTGAATTGGACCACCACACCAACCGCTAATATGAATCCCATCACCAATACAAAAGCAATCAACCACGATATCCACGTTCGCCGCGAAACGGTCATGATTATCTGCTGACAACCCCGAACCAGCACCAGCAAAAGAATCATGCCATAAATCGCCAGCCAAGGCAGCCAGTGGCGGAATGCAGAAAAACCGCCGTTGCGGATTTCCAGACGCCCCGGTCCCAGCCCGGTGAAACCAAGCAACTCATAGAAGATGAAAAAAACATTCTTCACGTCCGTCGTGCCCGCCTTGGTGGCACGCGCGCCAATACTCAATGTCCAGAGATAAAACAAACCCAAGGCAAAGAGCAGCGCCAAGGTTGGCGCCCAACATGCCCAGTAATCCCCTGCCAATCTTTGCAAATATTTTTTTGGCGCGCTCAAAATTGCGCCCCCCCAATAAGCCGCCAGCCATAGCATTGCCAACATGCCGCTGGCGGCCAGAAGCAACGATCCCAAACAAAAAATGATCACCCAGAGCCGTTCCCGTAATGAGGATTCTTTTGGTCCCTGGCCCAGTTGATAGAGCGCAGCAAAAACAATGCAACTGGCACCGAGTTGCATCGCATAAGGGCGGGCTTCATTGAGATAATACCAGGCAAACGGAGAAAACAATAGTGCGAGCGACACGCCCCAGCGCTGCAATGGCGTCTGCGTCAATGCCCGCGCCAACGTGACCAGTCCAAGCAAAAACCACAGCGCGTTGCCGGCGCGCAAGGAAAATTCATCAAGTCCAGCCAATTTTTCCCACGCCCAAGCAAATAGCAGATAAAAAGGCAGTTGAAGATTGGCGTTTCCTTCGGCTCTCATGGCCCGCCACCAATCCGGCAACGTCGGTTGTGCCGCCTTCCAGGCTGTGCCCGCTTCGTCAATCCAGTAACTTTGCGTACTGATGGCTGCCACGCAAACCAGTAATCCCATTATGACAAGCCCCACCAAGGCAAATCGCGAATCGGCGAGCTGACTGCGTCCGGGAAAAGCATTCTCATTCATGTTCATTGCCTTGTCAGTTTCAGCGTGCTTCATACGCTGGCAAACCAAATGAAAAAAATTGTCAACCCACCGACAACGTAGCTGACCCAATCTTTCAACGCGAAGACAACCGGATCATCATGCAATGTGTCGCGCGTCGCCAGCAGCCAGGTGCGGGAAATCCAGTAAAGCAGCAGCGGACAGACCAGCAGGAGTCTTACTGGATGATGATAAAGCAAGCGCACATCTTCACTGTTGATGTAAAGCGAAAGCACCAACACGGCCAGCCAGCCGCTTAACGGCCCCAAGGAAAGCAACATTGGCAAATCACTTGTATAATAACCGCGGCCCGCAGCCGATGTCCGTCCCGCAAGGTTGACCCGATGAAGTTCGATGTAGCGCTTCAAAAGTGCCAGGCTCAAAAATAAAAACATGCTGAAACCAAGCAGCCAGCTTGAATATTTAATTCCCGTGGCTCCCTGTCCGGCCAAAATGCGGATGGTATAAAGTCCGGCCAACGCAAACACATCAAGCAACATCATCTTTTTAATCAGGCCGGAATAAAGGATCGAAACAAGATAATAGACCGCCAAATAAACCAGGAACATTGATGGCAGAAAAAGTCCGCAGGCCACGCTCGCCATTGCCAGGAGTGCCGCCGCAAATAAACCTTGCGCCACTGATAATTGACCGGCGGCAAACGGTCGCTTGCGCTTGGTCGGATGTGCGCGATCCGATTCCAGATCTAACAAATCATTAATCACATACACGCTTGAAGCGCAGAAACAAAATGCAACCACACCCAGCAACGCCCGCGTCAAAACCGGCAAATCACCCAGTTTGTGCCCGGCAATTACGGGGATGAACACCAGAAGGTTTTTTGCCCATTGATGCAACCGCAGCGCTCGCCGCCACACATGGAAAAAATTCATTTGCAAAGCAGCATCTGAAGTCTTCCGCATATATTCCACATTTTTTTATAAAAATAAACGTCATCCAAGTCCGGCCTTGGCGCAATCGCGCCGATGAGAAAAAACGGCGAATGCGCGACCGGCTTCCAACCACAGAACCGCCACTTTCATCTGGCACAATTTTCAGGAATTGTTTTTGCGTCCAGTCCGGCACAATCCTGAATGACCCAGTGTGGCCGCCCTTTTACCTCGTCATAAATGCGCCCAAGATATTCACCGAGAATGCCGAGACAAATCAGTTGGACGCCGCCAAGAAAAAGAGTTGAAATCACCAGAGTGGGAATTCCGTGCGGACCGGAGGTAAGACCGATTTTGGCAAATTGTTCCGCAAAAACCTTCTGGCACAGCGTGAACAGCGCGCCCAAAAAAGCAACGAGCGAAACGATCAAACCGAGATACGTCGCCAGCCGCAGCGGCACGGTGGAAAATGAAAACACACCATCCATCGCCAGCCGGAATGATTTTTTGAAGGTGTATTGCGGCACGCCCGCCGCGCGCGCGTGCCGCTCGAATTCGATTCCGATTTGCCGGAAGCCGCTCCACGCGCGCAACCCGCGCAGGTAACGGTTGCGTTCCGGCAGCGCGTTCATCACCTCGACCACGCGCCGGTCCAGCAGGCAAAAATCCCCTGCGTCCGCTGGGACACTGAACGGCACGGCTTTCGACAGGAGACGATAAAATCCCCACGCCAGAAATTGTTTCACCATCGCATCGTCACGTTTCGTCCGAATCGCATAAACAACTTGAAAACCTTCGCGCCATTTTTCCATGAGCCGGGAAATCTGCTCGGGCGGATCCTGTAAATCCGCGTCAATGATCACCGCCGCGTCGCCGGTTGCGTGATAAAGGCCGGCGCTTACGGCGACCTGATGGCCGAAATTCCGCGCGAAGGAAAGGCAGCGCCAGCGCGAATCTTTTGCGTTTTGCAGCTTCAATAATTCCCACGTCCGGTCGCGCGAGCCGTCGTCCACGCAAATGATTTCATAATCCATCGCCCAGGTTCCGGCGACGGTCGCCAGCCGCTGGAACAATTGCGGCAAGACCGCTTCTTCGTTATAGCACGGGATGATGACAGAGATTTTTTTCACATTCGCATGGCTGCAAAAATTTTGGCGAGACTAATCCTTTCTCCAAACCGTTTCAAACACTTTACGGACGCCGCCAGCGCCAAAGCAGGTGCCGCTTCGTTTTCGGCGACAGCTTGAAATTTTCGGAAATCCGCAAACCTTCGACCCAGAAAATTTCGCCGCCGGAAGCCACGGCTAAAATCAAACTGCGCCGCCGGGCACGGAGAATTTTTGCGTTCATGAACAAATCCTGCAACTTCGCCGGTGATTTCAAACCGATCGGCTGAAAATGATCGCCGGGCCGCCAATGCCGCAGCGTGATTTGATTCCCAATCTGGTCCGCGTCAAAATATTCACGACCGGTTTCACCACGCGACCGTTTAATATATTTGGACGCGTCAAATTTCCAGCTCACGCGTCCGGCATCAAAAACCGCTTCCCCTGCCTTGCCCGCCAAATCCACGGCCAATTCATTTGGGTTGAATCCAACAGGCGATTGATGCGTTTGCAAAATTAGTTTGCCCGTCGCGTCGCGCGAAATGAAAAATTCAGAACCAACGCTGATCGCAGCGCCCGCCGATTGCCGGAGCGATTCGACCAGTTCAAAATCCACCACCAATCCAAGTGAAACCAGTTGCGATTGCAAGACGCGCCGCTGGACGGCAATGGACAATTTTTCAAAATCAGGCCGGCGCTGCTTCAGCCAGTCCCTGGCGAGCCTGCCAACCGCACCCGATTCCGCGCCGACGATTTCCATAAGCCGCAAAGCTGTTTTGGTCAGACCGGGTTGATAATTCTTGCGGAGCAGCGGAAGCAGTTCGTTCCGAATCCGATTGCGTTTTGCGTCGAATGAAAAATTCGTGGCATCTTCGCGAAACGGGATTTTATTTTCGCGGGCGAACTCACGAAGTTCAGTTCGCGAAAAATCGAGCAGCGGGCGGACGAGAGTGATTTTTGGATTAACCGGCGACGGCGCGCACCATTTCATTCCGGCCAGACCTTCGCCGCCCGTGCCGCGCAGGACGCGCAGAAAAAAGAGTTCCACCTGGTCGTCCGCGTGATGCGCGAGCGCAACGGTGGAAATTTTCCGTTTGCGTGCGACGCGCGCTAAAAATCCATGGCGCAATTTTCGTGCGGCCATTTCAACGGAAAGCTTTGATTTCTGCGCGAATTGTTTCACATTCGCCGCGCCAATAATTATCGGCAGTTTAAGCGCGACAGCGGTTTCGCGAACGAGTTTTTCATCCGCGTCGCTGCTGTGTCCGCGCAGTTGGTGGTTGAAATGTGCGACGGAGATTTTCCAGCGCAAATTCTTGGCGAGCGAATCCAGCGCGTGAAGCAAAACCATGGAATCCGCGCCGCCCGAGACGGCGACGAGAATTTTTTGCCCGCGCAACAGCAAACCGCGCGAGTGTATTTTATTTTCGAGGCGCTGGAGGAATTCGCTCACGCAGCCATGTTACCTTTTTGCGTGCAGCGGGCAAGCCGGCCGGATCATGGCATCAAAAATGTTCCGCGAAATTTGATTATGGCGACACGAGCCATTCCAATTTTTTAGGGTTTAATCAAATGCTCCGCAATCTACTTCGCGACGGCTTTAAAAGTCAAATCTACGCAGCCAAAATAACTTCGTTTGCTGAAAAAAATTGCCCGTTGGTTCCCGCCACACTAACGTCCATCTGTGTCCGTCAAATTCACCATCCTCGGCAGCGGTTCCTCCGGCAATTGCGCCTACATCGAGACCGCCGAAGCCCGCATCCTCGTGGACGCTGGATTTTCCACGCGCCAAATCCGCCAGCGTCTCGCTTCGATTGGTCGCACGCCGGAAAATTTGACGGCAATCTTAATCACACACGAACACAGCGACCACATTTCCGGCCTCACAGGAATCGCCGCCAAGCTGAACATCCCGATTTACTGTAACCGCGCAACAAAAGAAGAATTTGAATTTCAGCTCCAGACCAAATTCAACTGCAACCTTTTCATCACCGGTGCGAGCTTTGAAATCGCCGATGTTCTGGTCGAAACATTTCAGATTCCGCACGACGCGCAAGACCCGGTCGGATTTCTTTTGCGGACGGCGCGCGGCAACGTCGGCTTCGTCACCGACCTCGGCCACACGACCAGGCTCGTGCTCGACCGCATCCGCGCCGCGAACGTCCTCGTCCTCGAATCCAATCATGATGTGAAGATGCTGCAGGATTGTCCGCGCCGCGCGTGGAGCCTCAAGCAACGCATCCTTGGCCGCCACGGCCATCTCTCGAACGTGGCCGCCGCCGAAGCCGCCGCGCAAATCATGTCCGCCGAACTGCGCCACCTTTACCTCGCCCACTTGAGCCGCGAATGTAATAAGCCCGAACTCGCGCAACACATCATGGCCGAGCAACTCCATCACATCGGCGCAACGCACATCTCGATGCAAATCGCCGCGCAGGATGTGCCGTGTGAAACTTTGGAATTGTAATTTTATGAACGAATACGAAACCGTTTACGACGTTCACTCGAAAACTTATACAGCCTTATTTAATACCGGCTTGCATTTGCTTGATATGGCTGAACGCTATGAGTTAGGAAGCACTTTGAATTTGCAGTCCGCTATTGTCTTTATTGCTTTTACATTTGAAGCCTACTTAAACCATGTCGGCGAAGAGGAAATAAAATTTTGGGATGAAATTGATCGAATTTCTCATGCTAAAAAATTAACCGTTTTGGAAAAACACCTAGGTTTTGATAAATCCAAATCTTCTTTTAATACAGTTAAAGAGCTATTTGAAATGCGTAACAATTTTGCACATGGCAGAACGGTCAGGGAAACAATAGTAAAAGTCAGCAAAGCTCCATTCCCTGCATTTGATGCTTGGACTTTGCTACCCAGAGAACAATTAACAAAGGAAACAGTTCGCCATTATTTCGATGATGTGAAAGCTTCAATCGAATTAATAAATGCTTCACGAAAAGAACCCGATGAACTTTTATGGGACGAAGGTTCACGCGGCGGCACAACTCGCTCTTTGCCGACTTCTTGAAAAATCTTCAACCGCGAAATACACGAAATACGCGAACAAAAAAATGTGTGTTTCGTGTGTTTCGCGGTCAATTTCCCCCGCCGAATTTGAACCGTCATTTTCTTCTTTGCGATTGAGCGCCGTCGCACAAAATACTTGAAATGTTCCGCATCGAAAAAATTTCCTCGCTCGACTTGCCTGAACTCGCGCCGTATCGCACGATGCGCCGCTCGGCGGAGCACGAAGCGCAAGGGATCTTCGTGGCCGAGGGCGAAAAGGTCACGCGCCGCCTGCTCGAAAGTCATTTCACCGTTGTCTCGATCGTGTTGCCGGAAAAACATCTGGAAAAATTTTGTCCGTTGCTCGAAGCGCGTCCGGAACAAGTCACCGTTTATCTCGTGGAAAAGCCATTGCTTGAAACGCTGGTTGGCTATTCGCTGTTTCAAGGCGTTCTTTCGGTTGGCAAAATCCCGCCACCCGCTTCGCTTTCGGAAGTTTTACAGAAAAATCAAAGGCCGCAATTGTTCGTGGCCATTGACGAACTGTCGAACGCGGAAAATCTCGGCGCGCTCGTGCGCAATTGCGTCGCGTTCGGCGTCCACGGATTGATCGTCGGCGAAACTTCGAGCAGTCCATTCCTGCGTCGTGCGGTGAGAAATTCCATGGGCGCAATTTTTCAATTGCCGGTTTTGGAATTGAAAGAAATCACTTTAAGGTGGGGCGAACGTCCCCGCGAGCCGGTGAAGAAAATATCCGACGGCCCGCCAGCAGTCTCGCCCCACCAGACATTGGCGCAAACTTTGCAGGCGCTTCGCGCTCGCGGCATCCGTTGCGTCGCCGCGCATCCGCACGCGAACGGCAAAACCATTTCGCAGGCGGATTTTTCTGGCGATTGCTGCCTCGTCTTCGGCAGTGAAGGTCACGGCATTTCCGCGCCGGTGCTGGCCGCGTGCGACGAAGCGGTGGCGATTCCGATGGCGAGCGGCGTGGATTCGCTCAATGTTGGCGCAGCCGCAGCGGCATTTCTTTACGAAGTCAACCGGCAGCGCGGGAAAGCTTGAACCCTCAAGAAGCCAAGTCACAAAATTTAATCTGCTTGATGTCCTGGCGCCTTGGTGGTTGGGTTGAAACAAATCCATTCCGCAAAATCCAATGCCTTGCAACAGAGCGGCCGCCAGTCCAGTTCAGCTTTCACACGCGCGGCGGACTGGGCCGCGTGCGGCTGCCAGTTGGAAACGGGTTCGTCGAGCCACGACAAAATTTTCTTCCCAAAATCCTCACCGTTGAATTCTGAAAATTTCACCATCGGATCGTTTTTGAAATAGCTCTGGACGCTTTTCAACGGCGTGCAGACAGCCGGCAGTCCGGTGGCAACATATTCCACAATCTTCGCGACGAACGCGCAGTGCGTCCCGGCGGATTCCTCGTATGGCACAATGCCCACGCCCGCACTGGCGAGGTGTTTGGAAACTTCGGCGTAAGGTGTAAAACCCGTCGCCTCAAATTTGAAATTGGGAATCGTCTGCGCGCGTTGCAGAAATTTCCCCAGTCCAGCGGTGCGCTCACCGACAAAACGGAAAACCGTTTCCGGTCTTTTTGCCGCGACCAATCTGACTGCGTCAAACGCAATCTGGCCGAGATGATGCGCGTCAAACGAACCATGCATGACGACGACCGGCCGTTTGTCCGGCGGCGGCAATTGCCCGCGCAATGGAAACATTTGCGCGTCGTAGCCGTAATAAATCGGGCAGATTTTTTTGCGCGGATAGCCGCGCGCGGAGAGCTGCTCGGCAAATTCATCGGAAATCGCGCAGACACCATCAATATCGTAGCGCACTGGCAGCGAAATTTCGTAGCGCGTCAGCGCGCGGACAAATGGTTTCGGCGCGATGTAACTTGGCCACGTTTCCATGAAGCCGGTGAGTAGATCGAGAAAATTCATTACGACCGGCACGTCAAGCCTGCGTTTCAGTTTTCCCGCAGCCACGGCGGCAATGGCGTGCTGCGAAAATATGAGGTTAAATTTTGTTTCACGCGCAGCGGCGGCGACCATGCGTTCGAGAAAAAACGGATATGCGAGGTATTTGAAATTGCGGAGCTTTGAGTAACGGCCCATTTGCCACCTGGTAAATTGATGCAGTTTGATGCCGAATTTTCCCAGCACATTCTCCGCGTCGTCAATCTGCGGGCCGAAAACATGAACTTCGTGGCCGCGACGCACCATTTCCTGGACAAGATAAACGGCCTCCGCCGAGCCGCCGCCGGACAGCGGATAAAACGGCTCGTGCGTGAGAAATGCGATGCGAAGTCTGGATGGCACAGGCAGACGCTAGACGATTTGGGCGCGGCGGTTCAATCAGATTTCGCGCCGCGAAATGTTTTGACTTGGCGCGTCAAAAATCTAGATTGTGCCCCGCTTTCGGATGGGGTCTTAGCTCAGTTGGTAGAGCACCACAATGGCATTGTGGGGGTCAAGGGTTCGAATCCCTTAGGCTCCACCATCTATTCAGAAGCAGTATTTCGCCGTCGTTTTCTTATTTCAGCTGCGCGGCCAGTTCTTCGCCCAAGGCCACCGCTTCCGCAGCCGGACGCTTCGCTTCGCCGCGTTTTGCGGTTTCATTCACAAATGAAACCGCGCGCATTTTAATTTTGTCACCGATGACTTCGGCGTAAGCCGCAACGGGACTCTGGCAACCGCCGCCCATTGCCTGCAAAAACGCGCGCTCTGCTGTCACACAATGGAACGTGTTGAAGTGATTCAACCGCTCGCAGATTTTCGCGATGCGTTCGTCGTCCGCGCGGATCTCGACGCCAATCGCGCCCTGTCCGACGCACGGCAGCATCACGTCCAGATCCAAAACGGTCGCGAGCAAACCGTCCGGCACGGCATCGCCGGCAAGTTTGCCGTCCGGCTTGATCTCAAAATTCAATCGCGTCAGACCGGCGAGCGCCAGAATGGTTGCGTCCAATTCATCGCGCTCCGCAACTTTCTGCAACCGCGTCGGAACGTTGCCGCGAATCTCCACGGTTTTTAAATCAGGCCGCGCGGCGTGCAAAAACTTTTTTCGGCGCGTGCTGCTCGTTCCAACGATGGTTTTGGCGGGCAAATCTTTCAGCGTCGCGTGTGGCTTGAAGCCCCTGAGCGAACTTTGGCCGGGGATCCATTCATCGGATTTTTGCGTTGCGGGGTTCGCGAAAAATTCCGCATCGCGGTAAACCAAAACGTCGCGCACATCCGCGCGCCTGGGCGTGGCGGCCAGAACCAGTCCCGCCGGAATTTCCGTTGGTAAATCTTTCAAACTGTGAACGGCAAGATCGGCCTTGTTTTTGAGCAACGCAACTTCAAGTTCCTTCGTGAACAAACCTTTTGGCAAACCGCCTTCAATGAGCGAAGTTTTCTGTAATTTATCGCCGGTGGTCTTGATGATTTTCAACTCGAAACGCAGGCGTGGAAAAAATTTGCGGCATTGTTCCACAATCAGGCTGGCCTGCGCGAGCGCAAGCGCACTGCCGCGGGTGGCGATTACAATTGGTTTTTCAGAAGCCATTTATTTAACCGCATCTGAACACAGTTAAACACAGATGAAAAGAAAACCTGACAGAATACTTTAAGTGCTGATGTTTGAATTATGGCGAATATTCCTTGATAATACAAGGGTTTATGCTATTTTATTGGCATCTGAATCAGCCATACAGACTGTGTCCATCTGTGGTTGGATTCTTTTTGCTTCAAGCAGCGCCTCCACCTTTTCGCGGATAATTTTTTCGCAGCGGACGATTTCCTCCCTGCGCTGTTTCAAATAGTTGTCGGCAATGGATTGCAGGTCGTCAATGTTGTAGAGATAGACGTTCTCCAAAAAATTGACGGCGGGATCAATGTCGCGCGGCACGGCGATGTCAATCAGCAGCAGCGGACGATTTTTGCGAAGCTTCATCAACAGCTCAAGTTTCGCGCGATCCAAAATATGATGCGGTGCGGACGTGCTGCTTATGGCGATGTCAATTTTTTCAAACTCCGCCGCCCAATCGTCGAATTGCACGGTGCGTCCGCCAAATTCCCTTGCAAGAACCTGCGCGCGTTCGGGCGAGCGGTTGGCGACGATGATGCTTCGTGCGCCTCGTGAAAGCAGGGCGCGTGCGGTCTTCTCGCTCATCTCGCCCGCGCCGATGACCAGCACTTTGCGTTCGTTGAGCGAACTGAAAATCTTTTCCGCCAGTTCGACCGCGACGGATGCGACAGACACACTGCCACGCTGGATGTTTGTGTGAGTGCGAATGTATTTGGCGACATGAAACGCACGCTGAAAAATTTTGTTCAATCGCGCGCCGGTATGTTTGTGCTGATGCGCGAGCGCGTAAGCATCCTTGAGCTGCCCAAGAATTTCCGTCTCGCCGAGCACCATCGAGTCGAGTCCGCACGCGACTTTGAACAGATGTTGCAGACTTTGCGGCTCGGCGAACGTGTAAATTTCTTCGCCCAGCGGGTTTTCAAAAGCATGGGCGGTTCTGAAAAATTGTTTTAATTCAACAAATGCCTGCGCCGGTTCGAGTTGAGTTGCGGCATAAATTTCCACGCGATTGCACGTTGAGAGAATTACCGCCTCACTGGCAATGCCGGATTCATGCAGTGATTTGAGCGCGTCGGGAATTTTTACGTCGGCAAAGGCGAACTGTTCCCGCAGTTCGACGGGCGACGTATGGTGGCTCAAGCCGATGGCGACGACGCTCACGGGTGTTGATGAATTTGTGAAAGTAAAATAAATCCCCAAAACGTAAGCAGGATAAAAGTGAAACCGCCGACCGTGCTCCACGCAAAGCGGCGTCCGCCTTGACCGAACCACCGATGCGCGATCAACAGACCGAAATAAAACAGCCAGATGAAAATCGCGTAATCAAGCAGCGGATCGTTTTTGAAATAAACGCCGTATTTTTCCTTGAGCAACGCCGGGCTGATGGCGAGTCCGAGCGTCAGCAGCGCGACGCCGCTCACAAGCAGGCTGTTCATCACACGTTCGAGGCGTTGGATCGGCGGCAACAGCGAAAAAATCGCGCGCAACTTGTGGAATTTCAGGTCGTGCTCCTGCGTGAGATACATCAGCGCGGCGACGGCGCTTAAGCCGAATCCGCCGTAGGCCAGCAGAATCAAGGCGGCGTGCAGGCTGGTCAAACCGTGGGAAAAATCCGGTTGCACAGCGTGTGGCGGATCGAGCGCTGGCATGAGCGCGAACACACCCATCGCAAACAGGATATGCGAGGCGAACGCTCCCAGAAACCGCAGGCGCGGCAGCAGGCCAATGACCAAATACGCGGCGACGATGGTCCACGCGATGAATGTCGTGGCTTCGTAGAGATTGTTGACCGGGCATTGATTGATGGAGAAACCGCGTTCAAACATCGCGACGGTGTGGAGCACGAACGCGGCGAGCAGCAGGAAATAATTCGCGCGGTCATCCTTGCGAAAACCTCTTCGCCAGAGGAAAACCGAGTAGGCCGAACTCAAGCCATAAAAAATCACGGCGAGCAGAAAGAAATGCCGGTCAGTGAACCAAGCCACGCTGACAGGTTAAACCACGCCGCGCGCCGGGCAAGCGGCAATTCGGCAAGGACAAACACGCTTCACCGCACCACTTCAAACGCGAAGCCCTTCAAGTATTCCGTTTCGGGAATCATCGGGATGACCGGGTGGTCAGGACTTTGCGCGTAAGTCGCCACGCGGCGCAACATGTGGCGCGTGTCGAACGCCGCCGACAGCAGCGAATCAAGAAACAGCCCGGCGTTGACGTGATGCGAACAGCAGAAAGTCGCCAGCGTGCCGCCCGGTTTCAACAGCTTCAACGCACGCAGATGAATTTCCTTGTACCCACGCAACGCATCCGGCACGGACGCGCGGTTGCGCGTGAACGACGGCGGGTCGAGGATGATGAGGTCGAAGCGCGGGATGACGCGTTCATGCGGCTTGACGGCGGTGTTGGCCTTGAGCCAGTCAAAAACATTGATGGCATCAAAGGAACATTTGTCCGCGAGTCCGTTGGCGGTGGCGATGCGCTTGGAAGCTTCAACCGCAGCGGCGCTTTGGTCGAGCAGATGGACATGCGCCGCCCCTGCCCTGGCCGCGTGCAAACCAAAACCGCCAAGAAAACTGAAGCAGTCGAGAACTCGCCCGCCTTTAGCGAATTGGGAGACGGACTGATAATTCGCCTGCTGGTCAAGATACATTCCCGTTTTGTGACCGCCGATCAAATCCGTTTCAAATTTCAACCCGTTCAAATTCACGGAGATCGGCCCGCCGAATTCGCCGAACAAGATGCCATTTGATTCTTGTAGTCCTTCAAACTTGCGCGACGAGACATCACTGCGTTCGAGAATCGCGCGCGGTAAAAAGATTTTTTGCAGCGCGGCGACAATCACCGCCTTGCGCTGATCCATGGCGAGCGCGGAAATTTGCACGACGAGCACGTCCTCGTATTTGTCCACGATGAGGCCGCTCAAGAAATCGCTCTCGGCATTCACGACGCGGAACGACGTGGCGTCGGGCAGATGCTTTTGGCGCACAGCGAGCGCGACGCGGATGCGTTCCTCGAAAAATATTTCATTCACTTCGACGCGTTCCGGCGCAAGGATGCGGACGTGGATTTTTGATTTGGAATTGAAGAAGCCGACACCGAGCAACCGCTGGCGATGGTCTTTTACCTGCACAAGTGCGCCGTCGGTGACGGGCGCAGCAAGCCGGAGAATTTCGCCGTGATAAACCCACGGATGTCCCGCCACAATACGGTCGGCTTCGCCGGGTTTTAGCAGGACAGTTGGCAGTGATTCCATAGTTTGTAAACAGTTTGGTTTGGAACGCCGAGGCGTTTCGAATGAGGTATGAAACCAGAAATTCATGCCGCCGGAAAGCAAAACGGTAGTGTATCAATTTGAAGGTGGTACAGCGCGCCGCGCTGTCCGGACGCCGCAGCGTGGCGTCCGGACCATTGAAAATGATAAATTACCAGCAAAACCATTTCTTATTTTGTGGATAGATTTTGCTTGAAAGATTCGTGGGACAGGCGGATAACGTTATTACTCTTATGAAAACTCTCATTCCTGTCAGTTCGCTGCTGCATCACAAAGGTTCGGCGGTGTGGCACGTCTCGCCAGAGTCCCTGGTCTTCGACGCCATCAAGCTCATGGCCGATAAAAATATCGGCGCGCTGCCCGTGATGTCGCACGGCATGCTCGTCGGCATCTTCACCGAACGCGATTACACCCGTAAAATCGCGCTCATGGGCAAAACCTCCAGGGATACGCGCGTGCAGGAAGTCCTGTCCGGCGAAGTCATTTGCGTCTCTCCGAACGATTTCGTCGAGGAATGTATGCGCCTTATGACGGAACATCGCATCCGGCATCTACCCGTGGTCGAAGGCGAAAAAGTCATCGGCATCATTTCCATCGGTGATCTAGTGAACTGGATCATCTCGGCGCAAAACTCGGCCATCAAGCAGATGGAACAATATATCGCCGGTGGCGTGTCCACGTGAGGCGCGGCAGGTTTACCTGGTGGCTTCTGTCCACTTCTTTTTCGTAGTTCAGTTTGCTGGCCGCTTGTGACACGGCGTCAAGCCTGGCAAAAACAGAATTTTGTAACTGCTTCTCGTTTTCATGCCTCGATAAAACGCAGCTTAACCTTCATTTTGGTCAATTTTTTGACAAATAATCGACGGCGGAATTAATTGTGTGGCTTGTTGATTTATCGCATCCCTTGTTCAAAATGTTTTCCTTGCTGAACGGATTGGGGTATAATGAGTCGAAGTTGTGCCAATTATCATGCGCTTTTCAAAAATTAAAATGCTCGCCGCCGTCGCGTTCTTTACGTTGTTGGGTTTTTTCTGCTTTGCCGATCCGTCCGCAACCAAAACGCCCGCGCACCTGTCGCCCGGCCCGAATGACGGGCGCATCGCTTACGTCACCGCCCGACTGCTGGACAATTATAATTATTCACAACAGCCGTTCGACGCGGTGATGTCGAAAAAGTTTTTTGACGGCTATCTTGAAACGCTTGATCCGCGCCGTGAAAATTTTTTGCAATCCGACCTTGACGAATTCGCCCGCTATCGGACGAATCTTGACACGCTCACGATTGGCGAACACGGCACCGCCGACCTGACGCCCGCATTTGAAATTTACCAGCGGTTCATCGAACGCCTCCAGCAGCACGACACCTATGTGGACACTCTGCTGAAACGGGACAAATTCAAATTCACCGGCAACGACCACATTCTGATTGACCGCCGCCACGCGCCTTACCCGAAGGATTTGGATGAGGCAAAGGAACTCTGGCGCGACCAGTTGCGTTACCAATATTTGCAGGAAAAATTAAACCGCGAACTTTCTGCGACCAATGACAGCACCGTTTTGCCCCTGCCCAAAAACGCCGCCGACGACATCGCCGATACGCTCGCACGCCACTATCGTTGGAATTTTCACATGGCGACCAATTGGGACAGCACCGATGTTTTGCAGGCATATCTTGAAGCGCTCGCGCACGCCTACGACCCCCACTCGGATTATTTGAACTCCGAACACGCCCAGGACTTTTCCATCAATATGAGCCTTTCGCTGCTTGGCATCGGCGCACAACTGGTTGAGGATGACGGCTATTGCACCGTCAGCAAAGTCCTCCACGGCGGCCCGGCGGACAAAAGCAAACAGGTGGATGAAAAAGACCGCATCATCGCCGTCGCGCAAGGCGGCAAACCGCCCGTGGATGTCGTGGACATGGAACTCGACAAAGTCGTCCAGTTGATTCGCGGCCCGAAAGGAACCCACGTTCAGTTGACTATCAGTCCCGCCGCCGACCGCGCGGCGCGGCGCGTTGTGACCCTGACCCGCGACGAAGTCAAACTTGACGATCAAGATCATGAAGCGACGGCCAGGTTGGTTGAATTACCCGACGGTCACGGCGGCACCAACCGGATCGGCGTCATTGACCTGCCCTCATTTTACGCCACGATTCCATTGCCCGGCAACGACCACGCGACGCCGAAGTCTACGTCCGTTGACGTCACAAAATTGATACAAAAACTTAAAAAGGAAAACGTCGCTGGCATCATCCTGGATTTGCGAAACAATCCCGGCGGCTCGCTCGAAGAGGCGGTCAAATTCACCGGCCTCTTCATCAAGGAGGGCCCGGTCGTCATCGCGCGCTCGCCCGACGGCAACGTCACGACGGACGCCGCCACTGATTCTTCCCCGCTTTACGACGGCCCGCTCGCCATAATGATCAACCGCTTCAGCGCGTCCGCCGCTGAAATCGCCGCCGCTGCGTTGCAGGATTACGGACGCGCGATCATCGTCGGCGACATTTCCACGCACGGCAAGGGCACCGTGCAAAACCTGAATCCGCTCCGCCCCTTCTGGCCATCGAGCAATTCTCTAACCAACGACCCCGGCACCGTTAAAATCACCATCCGAAAATTTTATCGCGTCAGCGGCGCTTCGACCCAGTTGAAAGGCGTCGTGCCCGACATTATTTTGCCGGACGTGTTGAATTACTCGGACGACATCGGCGAAACCTCGCTGGAAAATCCGCTGCCGTGGGACACGATTCCCAGCGCTAATTACAATAAATTAAATCTGGTTGAACCATATCTCCCCATCGTGCGTCAAAATTCCGACGCGCGGATTGCGACCAATCAGGACTTTATCTACATCCAACAGGACATTGAACAGTTCAAGAAATTACAGGCCGACAAGACCATGTCACTCAACGAACGCGAACAGATCAAGGAACGGCTGGCCAATCAGTCCCGTCAAAAGGCGCGCGACAAGGAACGCGAGGCGCGTAAAACTTCAGGCGTGAAAATTTACGAGATTACCGTTGAGGACGCTGACATGCCCGGATTGCCGAAACCGATGCCGTTGACAGTTGCCGTGACTGGCCACGCACCTGGAGGCATGTCGCAGGCAACAGAAATCGAATCCACGCCGCCAGTGGATCCGATGCTCGACGAAACGGAAAATATTCTCGAAGACTACGTTTCAGTTTTGTCCGCCAACCGCACCTTGATTGCGAAATGAAATAAGTTTTATGAAAACGTCCCTGGTACTTTTTTGTGCGCTGTTCGTGGCGGGTTCCGTGTCTGCCGACGTTTATACCATCGCAAAACAACAGGCCAAAAATGTTGCCAACAATGAGAGCGCACAGCAAGGTGGATACAATCCGCCGCCGCCTCAAAACAATCCTCCGCCCGACCCCGCACTCGAAGCCACTTTGCGGAATATTACCGCTTTGCGTGTGGATTTTGAAAATCTGGAAACCAATCCAACGAACCCGCCGTCGCTCAACAATGATTTGACTGCGGCGGCCCAGGGTGCGAAGCCGTCGCCGGCTACCATTGCCAGGCTCGCCCAGGACTTGACGGCGGCCCTCGCCGGTAATAAAAAATTGCGCGCACAACAACAGAAACTGGCCCAGTATGTTCACGCCATTTTCAACAGCTCACACCTTTCATCAGCACAACAGCAGATGGTTCTCGACGGCGTGCAAAAAATTTTGCAGGACGGCGGCGTGTCAGACTACGACGCGGCCAGGGTGATCAAGGATATCAAGAAGATTGCAACCGCAACCGAATAAAACGGAACGGCAAATCAAATGCCCGACTTGCAAAAAATCCGGCGACTGGCTGGCCGGAAAATTCGGGACGTTTTGTTCGGAGCGTTGCAAGCTGCTCGACCTCGGCAAATGGTTCGGCGGCGAACACGTCATCTCCGAGCCGCTGCGCCCGGAGCATTTTGAGAAGTTCGCCGAACTGCCGCCGGGCAAGCACCTGGACAAACCGGAGGCGGATTGATGAAAAATGGTGTAAGGTTCTTCGTTTTGGTACGACCGAACTGTAGACGTTCAAAGCAAATGAAAAATTCCATCTACTTATTGCTGACCGCTGGCGCGCTGAATTTTACCACGTCCGCGCAACCGACCAACTCTATGAACACAAATTCTACGAACAAAATTGAAATCGCCGATTTCGGCGGCGGCTGCTTCTGGTGCATGGAAGCCGTTTTTGAGCGGCTGCCCGGCGTCATTTCCGTGACCAGCGGTTTCGCCGGCGGCACGAAGGAGAATCCGACTTATCAGGAAGTCTGCACCGAGACGACCGGCCACGCCGAGGTGACGGAGATTGAATTTGATCCCGCGAAAATTTCCTATGACAAGTTGCTGGAAGTTTTCTGGCAGGCGCATGACCCGACGACGTTGAACCGTCAGGGCGCGGACGTGGGCACATCGTATCGCTCCATCATTCTTTACCGTGACAAGAAGCAACAGTTACTGGCGGAAAAATCAAAGTTGGAGGCGCAGAAAGATTTTCGCAATCCCATCGTCACGCAAATCGTGCCGCTCAAAAAGTTTTACAAGGCCGAGGATTATCATCAGGAATACTATGACAACAATCCCAATCAGGGCTATTGTCAGGTCGTCATCGCGCCCAAGCTTGAAAAGCTTGAGAAGAAGAAAATAATCCAAGCCGAACCGCAGACCGCAAAATGAAAACATGCAGGTGAACGGCTACTGGTTTTTGCCGCCAGCTGGACTTGCATGATAGGGTTTGCCATTGCGATAGAGGATCAAAAGTTGATTGTTGATGTCCGCCAAGCGCGACTCGCCATTGGCGGTCTGCATTTTCACCGCCATTTCCGCAGAAGTGACGGCCTCGGAAAATCTTCCCGCTTCCGCGTCTGCCGCCGCCAGCGTGCTGATCATGCCAGCTTGTTTGAAGTCCGTCAGATGGCAGGCCAGTTCCGCACGCTTAACCGCTTCAGTTCCAGAACGCACTGTGTCGTCCGAACTGGTGGCGAGAATCCAAGCCAGATTATTGAGCGCCTCCACCTGGTCGGGTTTGACAGTGAGCACTCGACGAAGCTGTTCCACCGCCTGACGCGAATCACCGGTTTTGTAGAACAGTGAAGCCAACGCCATGCGCGTTTCAATTTCAGGCCCAAAGAGCAGCGCCATTTTCAAATGATATAAAGCCTCCTGATCTTTTCCCTGTGCTTCCAAAATTTCCGCCAATTCCTTGTGCGCCGCCGGATTGTCAGGCTCAAGCTTCAGAACGGCGCGAAAATGCTGTTCAGCTTCCACAATTCTTCCCTCCAGCTCCAAGGCGTGGCCGAGGTTCAACTGCGCGGCGGCGTTGTCAGGGTTGGAAAGCACCGAAGCCCAAAATTGGTTAATCGCTTCGGCATAGTTTTGCTTCGACGCCAGAACAACCCCAAGATCGTTATACGCATCCCACGCTGCAGGATTTTTGGCGATGGTGTCGCGAAATAGTTTTTCCGGCGTGGAAAAAACCCGGGCGCGATTGAAGGTCAAAACTGACAGCGTCAGAACCAGCCCAACGGCCACGCAGCGAAAGATTTTGACTTCCAACTTGGATGCGATTACCGCAATAGTCAGCGTCACCGGCGCGATCAGTGGCAGATATTGGAGATGATCTGAAACGTGCCACTTTGTAAGAAATTGTGAATCGAAAAAACCCAGCGCCGGAAACAAGGTGATGACAAAGCATCCCAAGCCAAATAACGCATGCCGCCCCCAACTCTGACGAAACCGCCAGCACAAAGCCAAACCGGCCAGCAGCAAAAGCACCGGAACGTAGGATGCCAGTGCCGTTGCATCAATTTTCCATCGCACATAAACCAGGCTCAAATTCACTGGCAAAATTGCCTTGCCAAGGTAGAACCAGAAATCCCACCCGGCTCCGGCAAGTTTCTGCCAAAAATTTTCAGGTTCCAGCGCCATGCCGGCCAAGGCCAGATGTTTTTGAAACCAAGCCGACATCAACCCAAAGGCCAGTGCCAAGACAAAGTAAGGACCGGTTTGCAGCAAATCCTGCCGTGTGACTCGCCCGCGCTGCCACATCGCACAGCCGAGCAGCACCAAGGGCAACATTACCGTCGAAGTTTTGCTTAAAAGCGCCAGCACGAAAGCCACCAGCGAAAAGCCATACCACAGGGGCATATAGTTGCGACTGGTTTGGCCAACTGGATTTAGCGAAAGCGCTTCGTAACGCAGATATAACCAGAAGCTCAAAATGAAGAATGGCAGGGAAAGCGTGTTTTTGATTTCAGCAATGCGCGCAACCGAATTGACGCACACGGGATGAACGGCAAAAATTGCCGCTGCCAACCATGCGCCCGGAATTTTCAACTGCACCCACAAACGCCACAATAAAACCGCGCTTACGGCCTGAAGTACCATGTTCACGACATGATAACCACCCGGATTTTCACCCCACGCCAACCATTGCAACCACAAGCTAAAAGTGGATAGAGTAAAATCCGTCTGAAACCAGATATTAAACGGCTTGAGTTCGCCATTAACCAATGGATTGTCTTCTTTGATCAACCGATGATCATCCATCAAAAAGCTTCCCGGTAGGATGGGGCGATAGACAATCAGCACCAGTGCAAAGATAAATACGACGCCCAGGCAGAACCGAAAACAACTTTGAGGATTGTTAAACGCCTGAACGATGGAAGCCCAAACCATTGAAGAAGGCCGCTTGTCTGACACGCTTGACGAAGTAATATTTACGCGGTTGTTTCCTTCTGGTTCAGTATGCACGTGGAAAATCAATAGAAACACCCGCAAAGGCGAAAAGGCAAACAAAAACGGCGAACTATTTCCAAGTCCGCCGTTTTGAATATTAATTTGCGCTTACAGTCCTTTGCCGATCATGAATTTCAGCAGGTCGGCCACGCGGTTCGAGTAACCCCATTCGTTGTCATACCAGCTCACGAGTTTGAAGAAACGCTTGTTCAATTCGATGCCCGAACCGGCGTCGAAGATGGATGACGAATTGCTGTGGATGAAATCGCTGCTCACCACTTCATCCGTCGTGTATTCGAGGATGCCTTTGAGATAGGTCTCGCCGGCCTTCTTCATCGCGGCGGAAATTTCCGCATAGCTCGTGTCCTTCACTGTTTTCACCGTGAGGTCAACAACGGAAACCGTCGGCGTCGGCACGCGGAACGCCATGCCCGTCAACTTGCCCTTCACTTCCGGACAAACGAGCGCCACGGCTTTGGCCGCGCCGGTGGTGGATGGAATGATGTTGATGGCGGCGCTACGTCCGCCTTTCCAATCCTTTTTGCTCGGACCGTCCACGGTTTTTTGCGTCGCCGTGTAGCTGTGAATGGTCGTCATCAAACCTTCTTCGATGCCGAAACCTTCCTTGAGCAAAACGTGGACCAGCGGCGCGAGACAATTCGTCGTGCAGCTCGCATTGGAAACAATGTGATGCTTCGCCGCGTCATACTTCTCGTGGTTGACGCCGATGACAACGGTGATGTCTTCGTTCTTGGCCGGAGCGGAAATGATGACTTTCTTCGCGCCGGCGGTGATGTGGCCGTAGGCGGATTTCGGATTTGTCTTGTCGGCATCCGTGAACAGGCCGGTGGATTCGATGACCACATCCACGCCCAAAATTTTCCACGGCAATTCCGCCGGCGTCCTGGCGCTGACGACTTTGATTTCTTTGCCGTTCACAATGAGTACATCGTCCTCGGTTTTGTCGGCGGCGGATTTCTTCGATCCGACCGTGCCGGCGAAGCGGCCTTGGATGGAATCGTATTTAAGCAGGTAAGCGAGATTGTCGGCGGGCACGATGTCCCCAACTGCGACGACTTCGACTTCTTTGCCGATAAGGCCTTGTTCCGCAATAGCGCGAAAGACCAGACGACCAATGCGACCGAATCCGTTGATTGCAACTTTGACTGCCATAATTTTAATCTATTTTCAAATGAAGTTGTTTCCTTGCACCACGACCGAGTTAAAATCTTAATCATGCAGCGCAAAGCGTCAATGAAGAATTGAATACGCTTTGGTGCTGGACAAAATATTTACTTAAGCCAAGGTGCCGCTGTTCACCAATATCCTTGCAAACGGAAATCATATGAAAAAATTCTCTCTCATTTTATTACTGGCGGCGGCTACTCAAGGTTTTCTTTGGGCTGACACCGGAACTGATTTGTTCAATAAAGTCAAAGCCAGGTATTCCACTTGCACATCATTCTATTCTGAAGGTGAGAGCACCATGATTTCTGATATGCAAGGCAAAAACAACCCGTTTAAGCAGGAGAAAATGTTCTCCATCAGATTTCAACGTCCGGCGCTCCTGCGCGTGGACTGGATAGAACCGAGCATGAGTTCATTTTCGCCTGTCACCAACTCGCTTTATACCGAAGACGCCAAATATTACACCGTAACTTCTTTTCAACGTACTCCCCAATTAATGAGTTCCATTGATAATGCCATGGGCGTGATGGCGGGTGTTTCAGGTGAAAATAGCTTTTTGTTGCCATCATTACTTCTTGGGAAACCAGGATATGTTCACAACTCTACTGCCGCTGCTTTGCCCGATGCCACTGTCAACGGCCATGATTGCAATGTCCTTGAACTTGCAGACCAAAAGGCGGGCACATTCACCTTTTACATTGATAAAACCACTTCGGGCATCGTTCGCATTCATCAGGTTAAAATCGTCAACGTGGAAGAAATGAGAAAGGACATGGAAAAAGCCTTGAAAAACTCAACCATGCCCACTCCAACCCTGCCCAAGGAAAATTTCACCATCGAAAACACATTCGATTACAATTCAATCAGCTTTGATCAAGCAATGAAACCCGGGGAATTTGTGTTTCCGACAAATCACTGATTCTCCGCCGACAAAAATCTTTCCGCGTCAATCGCCGCCGCGCAACCTGCGCCCGCCGCCGTGATGGCCTGACGATAAACGTGATCCGCGCAGTCGCCCGCCACAAAAACGCCCGGCACATTCGTCATCGTGCCGGGTTTGGGAATGATGAAACCGTTCGCGTCCGTTTCAATCTGTCCCTTGAAAATATCCGTGTTCGGTGAATGGCCGATGGCAATAAACACGCCCGCGCATGACAAAGTGGATTCCGTGCCGGTCTTGAGATTTTTCAATTTCACGCCGGTGACTTTGTCCTGCTTTACATCGAGAATTTCCGTCACGGCAGAATCCCAGACCGGCCGGATCTTTGTGTGCACGCGAACGCGTTCCACCATGATTTTCGAGGCGCGCAACGAATCGCGGCGATGAATCAAATGCACGACCGAGCCGAAACGTGTCAGGTAAAGCGCTTCTTCGCATGCGGAATCGCCGCCACCGACCACGATCAACGGCTGATTGCGAAAAACCGGCAGCGCGCCGTCGCACGTGGCACAATACGTCACGCCTTTGGTTTCCAGCAAATCTTCGCCCGGAACATCCAAATGTTTGTGGCTCGCGCCGGTGGCGATGATGACGGTTTCGGCTTCGACACGTTCGCCGTCTACGGTAAGCGCAAAAGGCTTTTTGGAAAAGTCCACGGCTTCGACGAGGCCGAATTGTGTTTTCGCGCCGAAACGCTCCGCTTGTTTTTGCATCCGCACCATCAATTCGTAGCCGTCCACGCCTTCGGGAAAACCGGGGAAATTTTCCACGATGCTCGTCGTGGTAAGCAGTCCGCCAGGTTGTGCGCCGGTAAGCACGAGCGGTTTCAAATCCGCGCGCGCCGTGTAAAGTGCCGCCGTCCAGCCCGCGCAACCCGAACCAATGATGACAACTTTTTCCATAAGGACGCGCAAGATAGTTTGCAAACGCAGCACTGGCAAGCGCGGCGCGGATTGAATTTGCCGTTTTGGCCATTTGACGATTAACTGACGCCTGAAATGAACCCGCTGCGGCAAATCTGGATCGTCATCTGTGTTTTTAATTTCAGCGCACCACTGGTTGTCCGCGCGCAACCCGCCGCAACGAATTTATGGAGGCTGCTGCTGGCAAATTACGATTGCGACTCATCGCCGGCGCTCGCGCCGGACGGGACGATTTATCAAGCGACCTTTGACGGCAAACTGGTGGCCGTCACGCCGCAGGGCGAAATCAAATGGACTTTCAAGACACCGCTCGAAATCAAATCATCCCCGGCCATCGGGGATGACGGCACGATTTATTTTGGCGCGCGCGACCGGAAATTTTACGCCGTCACGCCCGATGGCAAACTCAAGTGGACTTTTGCAACCGGTGCGTGGATTGATTCCTCGCCGGCGATTGGGGCGGACGGGACGATTTATTTCGGTTCGTGGGACACAAATTTTTACGCGTTAAATCCGAATGGTTCAAAGAAATGGGCATTTGCCACCGGCGGCATCGTCGTTTCATCGCCCGCCATCGCTGCGGACGGCACAATCTATTTCGGCTCGCATGACAAGAAATTTTACGCGTTGAAACCGGATGGGGCGATTCGCTGGACTTTTTTGACGGGCGGACAAATTACCTCTTCGCCCGCCATTGCCGCCGACGGGACAATCTATTTCACTTCGACGGACGGAAATCTTTACGCGCTGAAACCCGACGGAACGGAGCTTTGGCGATTACATACCGGTGGCACAACGGAATCGTCCCCCGTGCTCGACACGCAGGGAGAAATTTATCTGGCGGTCAATTCCACAAAAGCCGGCGTGAGCCCGGCGGGGGGAAAAATCTGGGACTACGGCTCACCGATGCTCATAGACGCTTCGCCGGCAGTCACCGCGAACGGCCTGGTTTATTTTGCCTCGGCGTGGGGCGACCTCGCCGCCTTCAACGCTCAAGGCCAGGTGGTCTGGTCGGCGGACATCGGCAATGGGATTGTTCCCAAAAGCTCTCCAGCCATCGGCACCAACGGCGTGATTTATTTGGGCGACGGCAGGACTTTACATTCCTTTGCCGCAACGAACAATGCACCGCCCGCAAAAAGTTCATGGCCGATGTTCCGCGCCAACCCGCGCCATACGGGGCGCGTGCAAAGCGGATATTAAAATTTACAATCGTTCGCGACCACCGTAGCCGGTTTCCAAGTCGTGCCAGAATTCGATGGTTTGCTCGTCCGATTCCCAGCAGAGAAAAACCTCCCTGCCACCGATGAGGGCGGGAAAATCAAGCAGGCCGCGCTCAAGATCCTTGATGAAAATCTGCCGCTGCTGAAATTCAGCGAGCAGTTCTTGCATGTCCGCCAGCGCGCGAATCCAACTGTTCACCGTCTCACCGCCGATGTCGTTCCCCTGCTCCGTCAAGCCGCTCAAGCGCTTTTCGTAGCGGTGCAAATCCTCGCGCAGCCGGTTCAACCGCTCCAGCCATTTGCGGATTTGCGGCAACAGCGCATTCGCCTCCTCGCGAGAATAATGTTTTTCAAATTGATGTTTCATCGGCAAAAAATTCGCGCGCCAAAAACAAAGGCCGTTCGCGGACGGTTACAAAACAGCAACCGCCCGAGAACGGATGAATGGAACCGCCCGGCGGAAATTATTTCTGCCAGGTGCGCTTCTTGTGACGATTCAAGCGCAGCTTCTTGCGCCGTTTATGTTTGTTGATCTTGGCCTTGCGGCGTTTTTTGATTGAACCCATATTTTAGTTTTTGATTCTACCGGAAATTTTTCAGTACACAACTTTGTTCAGCGGATACTCGATGATGCCTTCCGCGCCGGCGGCTTTCAGTTGTGGAATCAACTCGCGGACGATGTGCTCGTCAATGATCGTCTCCACGGCAACCCAGCCTTTCAAACTCAAATTGGAAATCGTCGGGTTCCGCAACGCGGGCAGTTCTGCCAGCAGCCTTGCCAGGTTTTTCTCGGCGATGTTCATTTTCAAGCCGACTTTCGCCTCGGCTTCGAGCGCGCCTTTGAGCAGTAATGCCAGCGTTTCAATTTTTTTCCGCTTCCACGGATTTCTCCAGGCCTCGACGTTGGCAATCAAACGTGGCGTCGAAACCAGCAGCGTGTCCACGATGCGCAGTTTGTTTGCGCGCAACGATGAACCGGTCTCGGTAACTTCGACAATCGCGTCCACCAGTTCATGCGCCTTCACTTCGGTCGCGCCCCAGGAAAATTCCACCTCGGCTTTTACGCCGTTTTTCTTGAGATACTTTTTCGTGAGATTGACGACTTCCGTCGCGATGCGTTTGCCTTTCAAATCTTTCACCGATTTGACCGGCGAATTTTCCGGCACGCACAAAACCCAGCGCGCGGGACGGCGCGTCGCCTTGCTGAAAAGAAATTCGCCAACCTCGTGAACCTTCGAGCCGTTTTCGATGACCCAATCGTAGCCCGTGATGCCGCAATCGAGATAGCCGTGCTCGACATAGCGGCTGATTTCCTGTGCGCGAATCAGCCGGATTTCCATTTCGTCATCGTCCACCATCGGAATATAAGAGCGGCTGCTGATGGAAATATTGAAGCCCGCCTTCGCCATCTTTTCAATGGTGGCGTCCTGCAAGCTGCCCTTCGGCAGGCCAAATTTTAATTTCTTGCTCATCTAATTTTCACCGCTGCGGCGCGGAGACGCAGAGAAAAATCCCGCAAAACTTTTCCAAAAACCCTGCGCCCCGGCGTCTCTGCGGTTCATTCAATTTGCTTCTGCAAATCCTGTTTTCACGCGCGTGACCGGATTAATCTGCCAAGTTCGCTGTGCAAGCGCCACTTTCTTCTTTTTCGATTTCATCGCGCGATAACTTTTGACACGAATTATTTTAATTGGCGTCAATTCGTGAAACCCGTGTCTTGCTTTTTCCAAATCACTTTTCTTCCAACAACTAAAATCTCCGCGCGCGCAATCGCCGCGACGCATTTCGGATACAACTCATGTTCCGCCGCATGAATCCGCTGGTGCAGCGACTCTGGTGTGTCGTTGCCCAGCACCGGCACGGTTTGTTGGCCGATGATCGCGCCGGAATCCACACTCGCGTCCACTAAATGCACCGTGCAACCCGCGACTTTCACGCCATGATCCAGCGCCTGCTTCCACGCTTCGAGTCCCGGAAACGACGGCAGCAGTGACGGATGCACGTTCACAATGCGGCCTTCAAACGCGCGCAGAAATTCGCCCTTCAACACGCGCATGAAACCCGCGAGCACGATCAAATCCACCCGGGCTGCGCGCAACGCCTCGACAAACGTGTATTCGGCCGCTTCCTCCAGCTTCGTGCGGAATTTTCCCGGCGGGATGAATTGCGCCGGAATTTTCCGGTCGCGCGCGTGCGCCAAAATTCCCGCGTCTTCGACATCGCTCAAGACAATGCTGATTTCCGCCGGAATTTGTCCGGCCGCGACCGCATCGGCAATGGCGACAAAATTCGAGCCTTTGCCGGAGCCAAGCACGCCAAACCGAAATGGATTCTTCACCGCGCCATTCTTGCAAATCGTCTTGCCGCCGCAAGTTTTAGCTTGCGCCGGATTTGCCGGGCATGATTTTGCCCGTCACCGCCCGGAAAATCGGATGTCAGGCCGCGCTTGCCAAGATCCATGGCTTAATCCTAAATTCGGACCAAAACCCAAATATGAATGTTGAAACGAAAGTTCCCGGTTCCAGGAAAATTCTGATGGTTGACGACAATTTAGTCATCCAGCGAACCGTGTCGTTGGCGTTGAAAAACAAAGGTTATCAGGTTTTTACCGCCGGCGACATTTCTGTGGCTTTAAGCACGCTGCGCCGGGAAAAGCCGGATTTGATTCTCTCGACCTTACTTTTCCGCTCGATCCCGGAAATGTCGGAGGATCGTCGCAAGGCGGTTTTTTCATCATGGAATGGCTCCGGCGTGCACCCGAAGCGGAAAAAATCCCCATCATCATCATTTCGGGAACTGACCCGGCAACATACCAGGATCAAATTTCAACCGCAGGCATCGTCGCCTGTTTTCACAAACCGCTGAACCACGACGATCTGCTGGCGGCCATCCACACCGCGCTCGGCGGGGATGCACAAGCCAACAACCCGAATCAGCCCTGATGCCTATACTCCGCCGAACCGGCGGTGGCGTTTGGCGTATTCCTCCAGTGCGGCGAAAAATTGCGGCTTGCGGAAGTCCGGCCAGAGCGTTGGCGTGATGACCAGTTCGGCGTAGGAAATCTGCCAGAGCAGAAAATTGCTCACGCGCATTTCACCGCTGGTGCGGATGAGCAGATCAGGATCGGGAATGTTCCGCGTCCAAAGATGATCGGAAATCACTTTCTCGTTGATGTCCGCCGTTTCCAACTGTCCGCGCCGCACTTTATCGGCAATCGCGCGCACCGCCTCGACGATTTCAATACGGCTGCCGTAACTCAACGCCATGACGAGCGTCAGTCCGTTGTTTTTTGAAAGCGTCGCGATGGATTTCCGCAGATGTTCCTGCACATTTTCCGGCAGGCGATAAATCTGGCCGATGACTTCGAGCCGCACGTTGTTTTTGTTCAATTCCGGCGTTTCGCTTTTGAGATAGTGGATGAGATATTTCATCAGCGCGTCCACCTCGTCCTTGGGACGGTTCCAATTTTCCGCCGAAAAAGCGTAGAGCGTGAGATACTTGATGCCCAGTTCGCCCGCCGTGCGGATAATCGTCCGCGCCGATTCCGCGCCCACGCGATGTCCCTCGACGCGCGGCAGGCCGTGCTGCTTCGCCCAGCGGCCGTTGCCGTCCATGATGACGGCAACGTGCTGCGGCAACGACGCGCGGGCTTCGGCGCTCAAATGTGAAGTGGCGGAACTCATTTTGCTTGTCCGCAGGTTACGCGGATTGCGCTGATTTCAAAAATGAAAAAAATGTCTATTGCAATTGGTGTGGCCTCTTAATTTGAAATGAATCAGCAGGTTTCCACCATCGGCCATATTTTGATTGAAACTCAAAAAACATCACTTCGGAATCACTGGCATACTTGGCTAAATGAGCGGGAGACATTCTCCAACCTGAACCAGCAGGCGTAAGAGGATATAATTGCAGAGCACGAGTAACCGATGTGATAAAAACTCGAATTGTATCGCCCGCATCAACTATGACTGCGAAGTAAGGCAAACAGTTGAAAGCTTTGCACGCAGCTTCAATCTTCTCGAAATCATCCATTGGTAATCTCACATACTCTTTTTCTGCACCGACATTTCTAGTCCGGCTTTTAACGGAAATACCCATAACTTCGTTCGTGTGTGGATTACGAGCAATGATATCAATGCCAGTGTGGTCAACTTTAGCGCATTCGAATCCGTATTTTGAAAGCCAGTAAAGCACAAGCGTTTCTCCGAAATCGCCAGCAATTTTAGAGTGTCGGGTGCTCTTTTTGATTTCCATATTGCAAAAATCATCTGTGTCAATCCGCGAAATCTGCGGACAGCCTTTGCGTTGAAAAAATCAGGCGAGGCCGAGTTGTTTGCGAGCTTCGTCGGTGGTGAATGTTGGCTTGCCTTTGTTGCGGGCGCGGGCTTCGAGCAGGTCAAGGTAGTCGTTCAAATCTTCCATCTGCTCGCGCAGCGAACCGATTTGTTTGAGCACGGTTTTCTGCTGCCGTTTCAAAACGGGTTTTTGTGGAGGCGCGCTAATCATAAACGTCTTTCCGGTTGCCGACTTTTTGTATCACAATCCGATCACCAATCACGTCAAATAAAACCCGATAATCGCCCATGCGCAACCGAAATCCGGCGTCGGCGTTTTGCAACCGCTTGATGTTGCCGTGCAGCCCGTGTTCAAGCCGCGGGACTTTGCGGAGAATCTGGCCGGCTTCCGTTTCGGAAACGAGCGCAAATCTTCCAGCACGGACGCAGCGTATTCCACTTTGTAACGACCGTTGCCATTTCCAGTTAAACAAAAATCGTTTGTTCGCGCGCCGGCCCGATGGACGCGATAAATAATTTTGCATTGCTCAATTCCGCAATCGCCTTCAAATACGCGCGGGCTTTCGGCGGCAGGTCGGCGAACTTGCGCGCCTGGTCCGTCGGCGTGCGCCAGCCTTCAAATTCCACGTAGACCGGTTCGCATTCGCCGAGCACCTGCGCGTCGTTCGGCACAAAGTCGTATTGTTTTTTGCCGCGACGATACGCGACGCAAACCTTGATCGTCTCCACCATGTCGAGGCCATCCAGATTCGTGATGGCAAGATCGTCAATGCCATTGACCATCGTCGCGTGGCGCGTGGCGACGGAATCGAACCAGCCGCAGCGCCGCGCACGCCCGGTCGTCGCGCCGAATTCGCGGCCCATGCCGTGCAGCAGATCGGAGATTTCCGCATTCTCCGTCGGCAACGGCCCTTCGCCGACTCGTGTCGTGTATGCCTTCATCACGCCGACGACGCGATCCATGCGATGCGGCGGCACACCCGAACCCGTGCAAGCTCCACCCGCCGTCGTGTTCGAGGACGTGACGAATGGATACGTGCCATGGTCAATGTCAAGAAACGTTCCCTGCGCGCCTTCAAACAAAATGTCAGCATTGTTCCGCATTGCCTGATGCAGCAGGACAACCGTGTTGGCGACAAACGGTTTTAGATATTTTCCAGCGGCATTGTATTCGCCGAAAACTTTTTTGAACGACAGCGGTTTTGCGCCGAGCGATTTCAGCACGATGTTGTTTTCCTTGACGCGTCGGAAAAGCTTTTCTTCGAGCCGCGCCGGGTCAACCAGATCGTTCACCCGCAAGCCGACGCGCGCGGCCTTGTCGCCGTAAGCCGGGCCGATGCCACGCTTGGTGGTGCCGATTTTATTTTTGCCCTTGAGCACATCGCGTTGCGCGTCCAATTCGCGGTGATACGGAAACACGATGTGCGCGGTTTCGCTCAAAACGAAATTCTTCGGGCTGACCTTGACGCCGATTTTTTTCAGCCCTTCGATTTCGTTGACGAGGCCGATTGGGTCAACCACTACGCCGTTGCCGATGACGCACAACTTGTCTTTCCGTAAAATTCCCGACGGCACGAGATGCAGGACATACTTTTTAGGGCCGAGAAAAACCGTGTGTCCCGCATTGTTGCCGCCGGCGTAGCGCACGACGACATCTGCCTTTTCAGTGAGCACGTCAATGATTTTGCCCTTGCCTTCGTCGCCCCACTGGGCACCGACCAAAATAGTATTTGCCATAATTTTCACGCAAAGCCGCGCCGGGTGTTCGCAATAAAAATCCCCGGATTTCTATCCGGGGCAAAGCGGCGGGGTCTTTGCGCGAAGAAGTTAGAGACGCGGGCGGCGGATGTCAATTCTACCAAAATGTAGGTAGTGTCCTAATTTGGCTCCTGTGAATTGTCAGTGGGCTGATTCATGGTTTCGTTAAGTAGTTTGGATAAATTGTGAATTTGCTCCTCAATTCGACCATACTGAATTGCGCTTGATACTCCCTTTGGACAATCCAATCCGAAGAATTCATATATTGCGCACTCTTTAGCACGCATATCTGCGGCCAAATCCCAATCTCGATTTCTAATCGCTTCGTCCTTCTTGAGAACGACCTCGCGCAAACGAATCGCTCGATTTCCTATTTCGGCAGCCGTGCATTTAGCCTTCGACTGCATCCAGTCGAAGGCTAATTCAATCTGGGGCTTGAACATTGGCAGACCAGTCCAGACACGCTCTATTGTCTCACCGCTTGCTAAAATCGCAAGCAATGGCGCGGCGATTTTAGCTTCGTTCATAGTGTCGCGACGCCTAACGAAAAAAAGCTGTCCCATATCCGCAAATGTTCTCAAACATTGTTGGTGGACGAGCATCTGGAAATGAAAACACAAGAATGGTCAGACCAACCGCTGCGAACGTCACAAAAAAAGCAACGGCTATAAATCTTCCAACTCTCAATGGCAGTGATGTGGTCATGTGGCCTAACACTCCAAACCTGAACCAGACACGCCCGTAAATCAAGCCGCGAGTTTGAACGATTCTTCCGATGCTTCAATCAAGGCAACCACTTCCGACAAACCCCAACCGTAAAATAATCCAGTGAAGGGAAAACTGTCGCTCGTTGGATGCATAATCCCGGAAAACAATGCAAAAAATTATCATCGCAGATGACAAGGGAAAGAATGGTCGGGGCGGCGAGATTTGAACTCGCGACCTCCTGCGCCCAAGGCAGGCGCGCTAGCCAGGCTACGCTACGCCCCGACTCGCGCACATCATCTCACGATTTTTCCGCCGCGCAATGAAATTCAACCGGCGCGCAGCCCGGAAGTTCTGCTAGACGCTTCGCCCGTTCGCGTTTAATTTGGTGTCATGGCAACTGGAGCTTCCACAGCCCCGCAGAAAATCAACCTTCGCCGTCCCGACATCATGGAGGCGGTGCAGGCGCAAGTCCTCACCCACTATCGCAGCGAACTGGTCGAACGCATCCGTGCCAGCGGCGGCGTGCTTTCCGCCGGCGAACTTACCGTCAAGCTCGCGAAGGAATTCGGCTTTTGCTATGGCGTCGAGCGCGCGATTGACCTCGCCTACGCCGCTAAAAAGCATTTCTCCGAAGTGTCGCCGCACACGCCCATTTATCTACTAGGCGAAATCATTCACAACCCCGAAGTCAACGACCAGATTCGCAACATGGGCATCCAGATTATTGCGCCCAAGCCGACGGACGAGGATTTGTCGAATCTGCAATCCGGCGATGCCGTCATTATTCCTGCGTTCGGCACGGAAGTCGGCACGCGAAAAAAAATTGAGGCGAAAGGCTGCATCATCGTGGACACGACCTGTGGCGACGTGATGAGCGTTTGGAAACGCGTCCGCCAATACTCAAAGGAAAGCGTCACCAGCATCATTCACGGCAAGGCGAAACACGAGGAAACCAAGGCCACCACCTCGCAGGCGCGCGCCTACGGCAGCGGCCATTATCTGGTCGTCTTCACGCTCGCGGAAACGGATTATGTCTGCGACTACATTTTGAATGGCGGCGGCAAACAGGAATTTCTTGAAAAATTCAAAGGCGCATATTCTGCCGGTTTTGATCCCGACCTGCATTTGCAAGCCGTCGGCGTGGCGAACCAAACCACCATGCTGCGCGGCGAGACCGAGGAAGTTCAGCGTCGCATTAAAAACGCGATGATTCAAAAATACGGCGAGACCGCGATTGAAAGACATTTCCGCTTCTTTGACACGATTTGCGGCGCGACTCAAGACCGGCAGGACGCGCTCCAAAAACTTTTGGTCGAACCGATGAGTTTGCTGATCGTCATTGGCGGTTACAATTCATCCAACACTTCGCACCTCGCGGAAATGGGCGAAGCGAAGCTGCCGACTTATTTCATCAAAAACGCGGGCAAGATGGCTTCGGACAAACTCATAGTCCATTACAATCAGCATTTGCAAAAAGAAGTCGAGACGCGCGACTGGCTGCCGTCCGGCAAAATTACCGTCGGCATCACCGCTGGCGCGTCCTGCCCGAACAATTTGATCGAAGACACCATCCGCCGGCTATTTGAACTGCGTGGAATCTCCGTGCAGGAATTGCTGGCAAACTGATTTCTCCCGGTCCTTCCACATTTCGTCATGCCGCGCACGCGCCAGGAACTGGAACAGATTGAACGTCAAATCCTCGCGTCCGGCGCGCAATTCAGGGGCGACACCCGTGACCGCGAACACCAGGAAGCTCCTCCTGTCTGGCGCGCGCATTACCAGCGCGATCGCGACGGTTTCATAGAACCAGACATTTTTTCTCGCCGGCTACGGGCTTGACTTTGCCCGGTATTACCATAACCTGCCGTTCGTCGGCGTGTTGTCTCAAGACCTTCACAAGGATGCATGCCGGCAAATTTGCCGGAAATTATGGAACTCAGATTCATCAGCTTTTTTGGCTGGTTTGTGATGATTGCGGCTGCGTGGGCGATTTCCTACAACCGAAAACTTTTTCCGTGGCGCACCGTCGTTTGGGCCGTTGGGCTGCAATTTACGCTCGCGCTTTTAATTTTGAAAACATCCTGGGGCGCTGATTTTTTTGTATTGGCCGGAAAAGCCGTTCAGAAACTTGTTCAGTTTTCCAACGAGGGTTGTAAATTCGTTTTCGGCCCCCTGGCGGACGAAAACCTGCTCACAGAAAAATTTGGTCCCGGCAACGCGGTGATTTTTGCGATTCTCGTCACGGGCACGGTCGTGCTGGTCGCGTCGCTTTCCTCGCTGCTTTATCACTGGGGAATTTTGCAGCGCGTCGTTCATGCTGTCGCGTGGGTCATGCGCAAGGCGCTGCGCACGAGCGGCAGCGAAACACTTTCCGCCGCCGCGAACATCTTCATGGGGCAAACCGAAGCCCCGCTGATCATCCGGCCATACGTGCCGCGCATGACGCGCAGCGAACTGATGACCATCATGGTTTGCGGCATGGCGCACATCTCCGGCGGCGTCGCTGCGGTGTATGCCGACATGGGCCGCCGGGCCGGTTATTCCAACACCGCCGGACATCTGCTCACGGCGTCCGTATTGAATTGTCCCGCCGCGCTGATGATCGCGAAAATTCTTCTGCCGGAAACTGAAAAAAGTGAAACGGCCTCGACCGCGCCCGCGACCGTGCCGCGCACGACGGCAAATTCAATCGACGCAATTTGTCGCGGTGCGGGCGACGGATTTTATCTCTCGCTGAACATCATCGCCATGCTCATCGCATTCATCGCCGTCATCGCGCTGGCGAATTACCTGATCGCATTTCCACAAACGCGTTTCGGCGTTGTCAATCCGGTCACCTGGCAAAACATTTTCGGCTGGCTTAACGCGCCGTTCGCATTTCTCATGGGCGTGCCCGTGCATAACTGCGTCGCGGTCGGACAAATTCTCGGCGAACGCATCGTGCTGAATGAATTTGTTGGATATCTCGACCTCACGACCAATGTGAAGCAACTCGCGCTCGATCCGCGCAGTTTTACGATTGCGACTTATGCGCTCTGCGGCTTTGCAAATTTTTCGAGCATTGCGATTCAAGTCGGCGGCATCGGCTCGCTCGCGCCCGAACGCCGCAGCGAGATGGCCAGAATTGGTTTTCGCGCGATGATTGGCGGCCTGCTCGCCAGTTATACGACCGCAGCGATTGCCGGAATGTTGCTTTGACGATGGGTGAGACCGGGTGAATCTGGTTGGGAAGAACAGGCCACGCCAAAGCAAAACGCTGCTATGCGTGGAGCTTCAGGACAATGGGGAAAAGCAATATGTGAACGTCTTGGAAATTCCGCCGGTCGTTTCACCGAAAACGGCAGTTCGAGCCGCGATTGTCAGCGGTGCTCAAAAATGAAGACTGAAACTGCTATGCGGGTTCAAATCGTGAAAGACACAAAAAAATAAGATGAAACGCTTGATAATTGTTGTTTTGACACTGGGAATTACGAGCAGTTTAGTTTTTGCTGCTGTGTGGTTCAACGACCCGAAGGAAGTTCCGACCATCTCGCTACCTGACGCTTACAGACAGGCCATAACCGCACTTGGTTCCGCTACGAATACATTTCACTGCATGACAGCCCAGTGGGAGAGACCGGGTTTTTGGGAGTTCAGCTTTTACAATACGAACGGAGTTTTGAAGACGGTTGATGCTAACAGAGTCTTTGACGGACACCCGCCGGTATATTGAAATTCATTGGATTTCAAATTAGGACAACGCCGAACGCCGATAAATTGATTGACTCGGAAACAATAGTCGTTATAATGAACGCGCAAGAGTAATAAAGAGTAAAATAAAGTAAAAAGGAGATTTTATAAAGATATTTACTATCCACGTTGTACTGGGTTGCCTGACCCTTTTTACAGCCTTGAGTTTCACCCCAACGGCTTCAGCTCAAACGAGAACCATCCGCGTCGCCAATTACAACATTGAGGACGACATCTCCGGTGCCACGACGCCGTTGCCCGGCTTGATCGCGCCGCCGAGCAACACAAACGATTTTCAAGCGGGCGGCGTATTGGAAGGGATTGGCGAGGAGAACGTCGGCAACGATCCGGCACAGCCGCTGGACATTCTGGCTTTGGAGGAGACGACGAGCAACCCGCTTACTATCGCACCCATTGTGAACGGTTTAAATACCTTCTATGACGCGCCCGGCATGTATGCGATGAGTCCCTATCAGGCGACCGAAAGCGGCGACGACGCGGCCGATGGGAACGGCCCGAACGCATTGGTCTACAATACCACAACGGTGCAGCTCCTTGCGTCCGTGCCGGTGGATCCGCCGGGCGGCACGAGCCAGTTGGGTTCGAGCAGCGGCGAATATCGCGAGGTGATGCGGTATGAATTTGCGCCGGCGGGTGTGACGGCGACGGCCAACAATGAGTTTTACGTCTATGTGAGCCACTACAAATCGGGCACGACTGCCGCCGACGCGACCGACCGCAACGGGGAGGCGCAGATTATCCGCAATGATGAGGCGAATAATCTGCCCGCCACCGCCCGCGTGCTTTACGTGGGCGATTACAACGTGGACACCAGCGGCGAAGCGATGTATCAGACCCTCCTCGCCACGAATGCACCCAACGGTGGCCAGCAGGGAGAGGGCATTGATCCGTTGAATCCGACGAACAATCCGGACATTGATTGGGAAACCACCACCACCGCTACCAACATCCTCGTCATGCTTACGGAAGAAGATTACGAACTCAGATACCGCGACGATTTGCAAGTGTGCACGACGAATGTTTATTACGGCACGGCAGGCGGATTGGCCCTGGTTCCCGGAACGTATCATGCTTTTGCCAACAACGCCACGACGGCTTACGGCGACAGCGTGAACGACGGCACGGACACCGCGCTGATTCATGATCTCGTGACGAACGGACCGGTGTTCATCAGCGCCTCCCAGCTTTACCTCGACCTTACCGACGCCAGCGACCACCTGCCCGTGGTGGCCGATTATACCATTCCGCTTCCCGCGCCTGCGCCGGTGGCAAATTTCACCGCCAGTCCGACTAATGGAGTGGTATTGCTCCCGGTCGCTTTTTCCAATTTGAGCACCAACGCCACGAATTACCTCTGGAATTTTGGTGACGGCAACACCAGCACCGACACCAACCCCGTTGACATCTATACCAATGCCGGCACTTACTCGGTCACGCTCACCGCAGCCGGTCCGGGTGGAACCAACGCCCTGACCCTCACCAACTACATCGTGACCGTCAACCCGCCGCCGTTGCAGCTCGAAAATTTTGTCCCGTCGGCGAACGGCGGGTTCGAGTTCACCGCCAGCAATTCGGACGGAACATTCATCACTTCCAATCAGGAATCACAAATCGCAATCTTTGCCACGACCAATCTCGCGTTGAACTTTACGAACTGGACGCCGCTGACCAACGTAATTCAACTCACCAATGGTACCCTGCAAATCAACGACACGAACAGCGTCTTTTATCCGCAAAGGTTTTACCGCGCCGTGGAAGCACCTTGAATCGCATCCATTGGAAATGCTTGTTGAATTCAAGCCCTTTCACGACGGTCTGGCAGACGGTTTGATTTTAATGACGCCAGCGTTTTGCCATGAAAACCGTGGTTGACAAGCGCGGGAATGGATGTCACTCCATTTTACATGGCCGGCGAAATTTTCCTTTGGTAGACGCCACGGTAATGGTTGCGTTGCAGCGTCCCTGCGGCAACCCTGCAATGCTCCTGCAACGGATCGGCGGATTATTTGCCGGCCGACACCTTCAATCTTTCCTCGCGATTACAACAACCCCGTCGTACAGCACGGACACGGGTGTAGTTTAATGGTAGCACATCCAGCGCCAGCTTGAACGTCGGCGGTTGAAGGTTACGGTGAGTTACCGGTTGCGCGCAGGCAACCGCCGTGGCAGAAACAATTTTATTATTCATAGGGCAGAGAGTTTGTCAGAACGCTCCCGCGTTCGCTCTCTGCCCCCATGTTTTCTTTTCTATTTGTCACATTGCGCGGGTTTCCTTAATCATGTGTTCAACTCCATGAATCGAAGATCGAAGGGGAAAAAAACAGTCGTGTGTTCAAGCGGAAGCGTTTCGCCGGACGGCGAAATGCCGGGAGGCGCAGACTCCCGCCCGCCGGAATCTGAACACCATCCGGCTGGTTTGGATGACCGCTGGACGGTCCCCGGCGTGTGCATTATTTTGACGGCATTTGTCTTCGTGGTCTTTGGGCAGACATACCGATTTCAATTCGTCAATTACGACGACGACCATCATGTCTATGCGAATCCGGCGGTTACCGGCGGCCTGACCTTTGCCGGCATCGCCAAGGTATTCCGGCATAGCAACAACGATTACTGGCACCCGCTGGATTTCGTTTCGCACATGATAGACTGTCAGTTGTTCGGGTTGAATCCCGCCGGTCATCACCTGACCAATGTGTTGCTCCATGCGGTCACAGCCATCCTGCTGTTTCTTGTGCTGCGGCAGATGACCGGCGCGCTTTGGCGCAGCGCGTTTGTGGCGGCGGTGTTTGCGATTCATCCGCTGCGGGTGGAATCCGTGGCGTGGGTGTCGGAACGCAAGGATATGCTCAGTGGCATGTTTTGCATGCTGACGATCTGGGCTTATGTCCGCTATGCGCGCGGCCCGTGGTCGCCCGCCCGTTATGGACTCGTCTTGCTCCTGTTTGCACTGGGTTTGATGTCCAAGCCGACGTTGATGGCGCTGCCGTTTTTGCTGCTGTTGCTGGATTACTGGCCGCTCGGGCGGTTTGCCGGTGAAAAAACCAGTTCCGCCATTTTGACCCGGCTGGTGGTCGAAAAAATTCCTTTGTTGATTCTTTCATTTTGTTCGTGTCTGGAAGCGTTTACAGGGAACAGCCGGGCCTTCACCGCCAGCGGGAACATTTCCCACGGTTTGCAAATTGCCAATGCCTTGTCATCCTACATGGTTTATCTCCAACAGACATTCTGGCCGGCGAACCTGGCGGTTCTGTATCCGTTTCCCGGGAACGGCGTGCCGTTTGGCAGATTATGTTCTGCACTCGTCCTGCTGGTTCTAATTTCGTCAGGAGTTTTTCTGGCGCGGAAAAAATATCCGTATCTGCTTGTCGGCTGGTTCTGGTATCTGGGAATGCTCGTGCCGATGATTGGTTTTGTTCAAGCAGGAGCTTATGCACATGCGGATCGCTATACCTATTTGCCACAAATCGGACTTTGCCTGCTGGTGGCCTGGGCCGCAAAAGATTTGGCTTCAACCTGGCGATACGGGCGGCAGGTGCTTGTCGGAGCGACGGTTGCCTTGGTGGTGACGCTGGCGGTTTGCTCTTGGAGGCAAACTTCATATTGGCGCGACAGCGAAACATTGTGGCGGCACACGCTCGCCTGCACGTCTGACAACTTGATTGCCCACAACAACCTCGGCCTCGCGCTGCTCCAAAAGGGCGCCGTGGACGAAGCGATCTCCCATTTCCAAAAGGCGTTGCAAATCAATCCCGATGACGCGAAAACCCGCAACAACCTCGGCAACGCGCTGCTCAAAAAGGGCGCTGTGGACGAAGCGATTGTTTATTACCAAAAGGCGCTGCAAATCAATCCCGATGATGCGGAAGCCCACTACAACCTCGGCCTTGCTCTGTTCCAAAAGGGCGCTGTGGACGAAGCGATCTCCCATTTCCAAGAGGCGCTGGAAATCAATCCCGGTTACGCGGAAGCCGACAACAACCTTGGCGGCGCTCTGCTCCAAAAGGGAAGCGTGGACGAAGCGATCACTCATTTCCAAAAGGCATTGCAAATCAATCCCGACTATGCGGAAGCGCACTACAACCTTGGCAACGCTCTGTTCCGAAAAGGAGGCATGGACGAAGCAATCTCCCATTTCCAAAAGGCGCTGCAAATCAATCCCGATTACGCAGAAGCCCACAACAACCTCGGCCTCGCACTGCTCCAAAAGGGAAGCGTGGACGAAGCGATCGCGCATTTCCAAAGGGCGCTGGAAATCAGACCCGACCACGTGGGAACCCTGGTTAACCTGGCCTGGGTGCTGGCAACCTGTCCGCAGGCTTCGCTGCGCAACGGCAACAAAGCGGTGGAACTGGCTCAACGGGCGAATCAGTTTGTGGGTGATGGAAACCCGGCCGTTCTTGGCACCCTGGCCGCCGCCTACGCCGAGGCCGGGCGGTTTCCCAAAGCGGTGGAAACCGCGCAACGCGCTCTGCAAGTGGCCGAGACGCAGTCCAACAACGCACTGGCCGAGACCATTCGTTCACAACTGAAACTCTATCAAGCAGGCATCCCGTTCCATTTGCACTGAACAAACACCTTGAAGATGTCCCGGTAATTAAGGGTAATTAAGGGTAATTAAGGGTAATTAAGGGTAATTAAGGTTAATTAAGGTTAATTTGGCCTCCGGATGGAGGCGCGCGTCCGGCACGGCGGAGCATTGAGAACCGGCTCATGTTCAAGCTTCTTCAAGCTTGTTCAAGGTTGCTCAAGCTTGGCGGGCATAGCCCCGATCAGCTTCGAATCAGGCCGGATCAAGAAAGTTCGTGTCCGTTATGAATGTGACAAAGCACTGTATCCGCATCACGTTCACGCTTTGACAGGCACGTTGCGAAGGTAGAGTCAACGAGCTGACTGATTGACCATTTTCTCCTCGGAAACGGCAAAATCACTTCTTCTTCGCCTTCGCTGCCCTGATCTTCGCCCATCTAGCCTTGGCCGCTGCACTAATCCTGGCCTTGGCACTGGCACTCATCGTAAACTTCCTGGCTGGTTTGGCAGGAATAGATTTGGCGGCATTGATCTTGGCCCATCTCGCCTTTTGAGCAGCTTTGATCCGTGCAATTCCTGCCGCACTAATCTTTCCTTTCTTCACTGGTTTGGCGGCAGATTTAGCCTTGGCGGCGTTGATTTTAGCCCAACGCAATTTTTGAGCAGCGACAATTCTGGCTCTACCCGCCGCGCTCATTTTACCTTTGACAGGTTTTGCCGGCTTTGAGGGAGCAGAGATTCCTGCGCCTATGATTGATGCCAGTTGTTTGTGCAGGTTCCCGACCTGTTCCTTGAGATTGGCGGCTTTCCTTAATTGGGCTGGTGTTAGATTGATTAAATTCATGGGACATTAAATTGAATGATTGCATAGGTGTCAAACGGAAAATGTCACGGTGCGATCAGACGGCCAATCAGGGCTAAACGGGCCAAGACGGTTGGCTACCCGTTTGCCAGTCTCCTCCACCAACGCAAACGATCGCGACGCTGCCTGGTGCCAAAACGCAAATCCGCACGGTCATTACTATAGCAGTTTCCATCAACATTGACACGGTTGAAGAGCACCTCACCCCGGCCCTCTCCCCATCGCTGCGCGACGCGGAGAGGGAAATGATCTTTCGGTCGCACCCGAAGTGTGCCAATGTCAATTTGAACTGCCATAAAACTCCATTGAGCACGACTGACTTTTTTAATTTTGAATGGTCAAGCTGTCCCATCGGAGAACTTTAAGGGAATCTTAGAGCATTTCCATCAATGCTGTAGCGTGCGCCTGCGGCCCCGGCAGGGTGACTGCGTCACGGCCACCAAGAGGGCACACCTCATCCAGCCTGCGGCCACTTTCTCCCCAGCGCGGAGAAGGGAACGGAGGGCATGCTCCCCTCACTCTCAGCCCTGCCAAAAGCCAAAAACCCCCGCTCCGCATCGCTACATCATTTCTGTCAATGCTCTAATACCCCGATAAAACCGGCTATGAGGCATTTGAAAAATATTGAGACGCGGTGGAACGCGTCCCTGCCTTTTTTTCCTAAAAGGGCTGTTCACCGGGCGCGAAAATACATTTGCGGAGCCGTTTGATTGATAATGTATTCCTGCTGCAAGTTGGTCATCAGCACGCTTCCGGCAGACTGCCAATTGGTTGACACCAGGTTGGTGCTGTACAAAAACTCATAGTTGGTGCCCGGATTGCCATAAAGGGTGAGCATCGGCGTTGAGTTTGAGACTCTCCCCGCCTGAAGCAGCGGTTGCGCGCCGATCACCACGACCTGTCCGGGCTGGCCGGCAATGTTTCCCACAAAACTTCCGTCCGATTTCGTCCCCAAAATATTCGAGGCGACCAACGACAGGAACGCCGAAGATCCCGGAAGAGCGGTCAGGTAGATCGTGCCCAGTTGGGACGGGCTTTGGAGCGTCTGGCCATCCGTGGTGTTGAGACTGAAGAACGTTTGCGAAGAATTCACCGGTTGCACGAATGAGGCCGCGACGGCGGCATTGCTGGACACGAACGCCCAATTGGTAAAGCGATTGAACGGGGCGACGAGCGTCCAGTTTAGATTTGTGAGGCCGACCGTTGACAGCAACGTGACGGAAACGCCGCCGGTCTGCCCCACCTGCATGATCGTCGAGCCAATGCCCACTTGAACGCACTGGCCGACAATGACGGAGAAGGTTATCGAATTGCTCAAAGGCGGACTGCTGCTGTCAGTTGCCCAAATGGTGATCAGGTTGGTGGAGCTGCCTTGGGCGCACGTGGGCGCCCATTCGAAAATGCCATTGGTGGTGATCGAGGCGCCGTCGGGCGCGGAACCGCCCAGGCTAAACGTGACGGGCTGAGTGGCCACCTGCGCTTGATTCGTGATGATCACAGACTGTCCATCAGCAATGGTTTGATTGGCCACCGGGGTGATATCGGGCGGCGGCAGCGAAGGAGTGACCACCGTCAGGTCGGAACCAAAAGTGGTTCCGGCACTATTGACCGCGACGGCCTGGAAGTGGTTCGTGCTGCCGGGTGGTAAACCGCCGATGGGTATGGCCACTGCCTGCGCCGTGTTCAGGCTTTCGGTGAGCGTCGTCGTTTCGGTCCAGTTGCTGTAATTGGTGGTCGCGCCCCACTGAAAATAGACACCAGTGCTGGCACCGTCAGGATTGACGATGGCGTTCAAGGTGGCATTCGTCGCAGTAATATCACTGGCGGCCAGGGTGGTCACCGACGGCGCAATGATGGGCAGCCCATAGGTGACGGTGTAGGAGCCGGTGGAATTGTAATCGAAAATGTGGATGAGATTGTTGGGCTGGGACGGCACCAGGTCAGTGCGCGCCGGCGTCTGCCACACGTTCGGTCCCACCAGCAGGCTGCTGCCATCAGACCGGGTGACGCTGCCGATGGGATAATTGCCGGCTCCCGGATCAACCACTTCCAAATAGACCCAGCCGGCCGGTGCGGAAACGGTCACGGTGATATTGGAGTTGTCAGCGGAGGGAACCCCGGTGGTCACACCACTCGTGATGGAGGTGACCGGATAAGTCGAGCTGTCGCTGGAATAAACGATGTCCGGCAGCGCGCCGGCGTTGGTGGTGTCGTTGACCAGAAAGTCCGGCAGACCGTCATCGGTCGGCACGGTCAAGCGCACAACATGGTTCATTTCGTGGATGCTCACGCTGTTGATGAGCGAGGTGTTGGTGTTGCCAAAATCATCCACGTGCTGGAAGGAAGCGGCATAGCTGATGAACTGGCCATCCAGCGTCGAGGTCATATACCACAATCCTTCCGCGGTGCTCTGCGGGCCAAGGTTGCCAAAATCCAGCGTCAGCGATGGTGAAACAGACTGGTTGGTGCCCACCTGGGAGCCAATGATCTGGAAGGCAATCAGCAGGTCATTCGAGTTCTGGATGATCTGCGGCTGCGCGGAGGTGATGGTGAAATCGAGAGCCGTGCCGTAGCCGACGTTGTTCACGAGCATCCCCAGCGCGAAGGGAATGGAAGGCTCGATTTGAGGTGTGAACGGGTCATCGCCATAGATGTCGTGCTGTAGAAAATAATTCACGGTAAAAATCGGGGTTGGCAGCACGGTGATGGGAACCGGGAAGAGAGGAACGACAACCGGCTCGCCGTTGAGCACATAAGAAAACGAGCCACCCACACTAAATTGGGTCGGCACTTGCGGCGCGGCATTGGTGGCCGGGACAATGGTCCAGGATCCGCTGCCGGAAGCACCATTGGCCAGGACGCCGGTGCCATCCACGGCGTTCAACCCATTGAGCTGGGGGGCGGGAATGCCGAACAGGCGGTTGGCGACGTTGTTGGAGGCGTCATACACCGTGATGGACACGGACAGGTTGCTGACCGTGGCCCCGGCGTTATTGTTGAGCTGAAGGGTCGCCTGGAAGGCGTCCCGGGCGATCACCGCGCTTTGGTTTATCTGTAGCGTGACCTGCACCAGGTCAGCTTGAGGTGTTTGGAAAGTATAGCTGGGCAGGTCTATGGTCGGCCCGCCACCGCCGCCACCACCGCCGCCGCCGCCGCCGCCACCACCGCCGCCGCCGCCGCCACCACCATACTCGTCACCGCCACCACCCTCGTCACCGCCACCGATCTCGCCCGGAGCGGTGCTGATCACCGGCACCGGAGGCGTCGTGGGGTTCTGCGCGTCGCAATCCGACGGGTCGGCATCGTAAACATAAATTGGAACGATGGTGGTGTTGGTCTGGGTCGGAGTATAGACATTAAAGCTTAATTGAGCCGCGATGCTGTCCGGCACGTTGGTGGCGGTGCCGAGCTGGGTAATCAGGACGGGCACCACGATGCTGGATTGCTGCGGCAGGTCGCCCAGACTGGAAACCAGCGGCTGGATTGACCAGTTGGTGTGCGTTCCGAAATAAAGATTCAATCCCTGTGCCCCAATCAACCCGTTATTGGCGATGGTCAGGTTTACCTGGGTTGACCCGCCTTGAAGGGTGCAAAGGTCTATGGCACCGGGACTGACGGTGACCACCGGCCACGGCACCTGGGTCTGGAAAGTGGTGACGAGCGTGAATTCGTAATGGTCAGGCACCACCGTGGGGGTGACCAGCCAGGTATAATCCACCAGTTGCAGGGATAGAAAGGCAACGAGGTCGTTCGTTTGGTTCGGCGACACCAGCAGTGTGACGGGGCTGAAAGGTTCATGGTCCGGCGCTGACACCGCCACTGTGTAATAGGCCGAGGTCAGATTAGTGAACAGCACGATTCCCGATGAACCGGTGACGGCGGTTGCGATATTGGTGCCGGTCTGGAAGTCGCTCACCGTGACGGTGGCATTGGAGACGTTGGGCGAGCCGGCTCCATAATAACTCAATTCATCCTGCACCGTCACCGCCAAGTCACCCGTGAGTGTGGAAACGCAGTCAAACCGGAACGGCACGGGCAGGTCCGCGTTCGAACTGGTCAGTTCCAAACTGCCCGGGTATTCGCCCAAAGTCAGATTGGAGGCCGGCGTCAGGGCCAGGATAACCTGATTGCTTTGGCCGGGGGCCAGCGGGGGTATCGGTTGGGGTGTCACCAACGTCAGCCAGGGGGCTGACGGTAACAAAACCTGGACCGGCCCGCCCGTCTGTCCCCCGACATTGGCCACAGTGAAGTTCACCAGCGTCTGTCCGCCTTGTGCCATTGTGGCGGACAGGGAAGCCGGCGTGACCACCAACTGCGGCATGGACGCCACCACGCTTGCCGTTATTAAGACCGTGTTAATAGTGCCCTGCGCCGTGGTCAACTGTATGGAAAACTGGTTTTGAGCGGCCTGGTTGGACGAGGCCAGCAACACAAATGTCAGCGTGTTGGTGGCATTGCCGGCCAGCGTTGCGGGTGCGCTGACTTGCACCTGAACATCAGGGGTAGAGCCGACGATACCTGCCGAAATCCCGGTCAGAGCCACGCTGGTAAGATTGCTCAGAACGATGGAATTGGTCACCGGAATGCCGGGCAGCAGCGTGGCGGCGACGCTGTTGCTGCTCAAACTCATGCCGACCAAAGTGAACGTTCCTTGAACGGCGGGGATGCTTTGACCCTGGAGGGCGGCGGCAACCTGATACGTGCCCGCCTCCGTCGGCAACGGCACAAAGTTGACCGTGGTGGAACCCGAAGCTCCGGTCGTCGCCGGCAGGCTGCGGGTGATGCCGCCGTTGGAAATCCACACCGTGGCGCTCGAATCAGGCACCGCCACCTGCGAGGAACAATTGAAGGTCTGCACGGTCAACGGCACCGTGCTGCCCATCGGATAAATGGACTGGCCGGGTTGGGCGCTGGCGCAGTAATTGAGCACGGTCAAAGTGGCCGGCGGGGTGCTGGTGACCGAACCCGCGAAATTGCCCACCACCACGCTGTATTGTCCCCCGTCGGTGGTTTGCACATTGCCCAGGGTCAACGTCTGGCTGGTCGCGCCCGACACGGGAGATCCGCCCTTGAGCCATTGATAGTTGAACGGCGTGCTCCCGCTGACGCCGACCGTGAATATAGCGGTACCGCCGACGCCCACGGATTGATTTTGCGGCGGACTCGTGATTGAAGGCGGCACCACGACCGTCAACGTGACCACCACACTGTTGGTCGAACCGTAGGCATTGGTGATGCTCACCTGATAATTGCCGGAATCCGCGAGCTGCGCGCCGGGGATGGTCAGCACACTCCCGCCCGAACCGGTGATTCTTCCGTTATCCGTCAGGTTGCCCCCGTTCATCTGCCATTGATAGGCCCCGGCATACAAGGCACCGACCTGGAAGACCGCGCTGCTGCCTTGGGCAACCATCAAGCTCACCGGCTGCGTGACGATGGACGGCGGCGGGCCGGTATAAGTGAAACCATTGGTCAGTGTGGATACCGTGTTGTCCGGATTGGTCATCACTACATCAACCAATCCCAGCGGCCCGGTCGGGGTGATGGCGCTGATTTGCGTGCCGTCGCCATTGACCGCAACCGAAGTCGCGGATTGGCCTTCAAAGGTCACACCGGCACCCAGTTCAAACCCGCTGCCAGTGATGGTCACGGCCGTCCCGCCGTTGGTCAGGCCCGTGTTTGGAGTGATGCTCGTGAAGGTCGGTGGTGGTCCGGGTGTCACCGTCAGCGAACCATTGTGTAGCGTGACGGAATAATTGCCCGACCGTCCATTCGGATCCACCAGCGACGGCACGATGGGATACGCGCCCGGCGGACTGATCAGAACGGCGCTGCAACTGTAGGTCGCGGTGATGTTGTCCCCGTTCTTCAGTCCCGTGATGATTCCGCTGAACACCGGATTGGTCTGGTCATAGGTCCGGCCAGCATTGTTGGCCGTCACCGTGAGCGGTATCTGGGAGACGGAGATGCCGGTGTTGTCCGCGACCGTCGTGTAGTCCACCGGGTCATTGGGGGTGAAAACCACCGAGAGCGTGTTGCCTCCGGCATTCAAGACCGTTCCCGCCACCGGGGTGTAAACAAACGTCCCCGGCACGTTCGCGCTGGCGTTCAATTGATTGGTGCTTAAAGCCGTTCCGTAGCAGATGCCTGCGGGACTCGACCAGGTCAGCACGGGCACGGCCGGGATCACGGTGAGCTGAACCGGCTGGCTGACCACGCCGCCCGCCGAGTTGGTGATGGACACCGTGTAAGCGCCCGTCTGGCTGACCAGCACATTCGGCAGCGTCAGCGTGGCGTTGGTGCCGCCAACAACCGGAACACCGTTCTGGTTCCACTGGAACATGAGAGTGGGCGAACCGCTCACCACCACGTTCAGGGTTGCCGTGCCGCCATAGTTGACCGTCTGGCCGGTCGGCTGGGTGACAATGTAAGGCGTCACACCAAAGAAGTTGGTGGCCGCCGCCTGCAAGGTTACCGTCGTTGCGCTGACCGTGGGGTCAAAGACAATCCCGCCTCCCGCGTTCAAGCCGGAATAATCCGTGAAAACGCCGGTGTTGGCACCGAAGGTCATCACATTAAACTGGGTGCCAACCACGGGCACATAGCCGTCCAGCAAAATCGCGCCGATGCCACCGGCCAGATTGGCGGTGCCGGATACACTGATCTGTCCGAAGCTGGACGGACCGCTGATGGCGAATTGCAGCAGGCCGTTGGTAAGATCGAGGCTATCCTCAAAACCAACCGTCCCATCCACCGCCAGCACGGTTCCGCCTTCATTGTCGAAATTCCAATTGATATAACTTATGCTGGTGCCGCCAATTTTCTCCAGCGTGCCGGTGTTGATGAAGAAGCTGGCGCTGGCGGAACTGCTTCCGTTGTAATT
>Ga0182018_10000401_pt1 | contig 56880 bp, 41 predicted proteins | sample 812P2MmetaG_FD_120490 | JGI IMG/M metagenome (GOLD analysis project Ga0182018, IMG submission 120490) | Permafrost microbial communities from Stordalen Mire, Sweden - 812P2M metaG | ecosystem: Environmental > Terrestrial > Soil > Wetlands > Permafrost | place: Sweden: Stordalen | collected... | reverse complement strand
TCCTCGGGATCGAGCTTGCGGATATCGGGTGAATTCGATTTGGCCCAGCCGGAGGAATTTGCCTCCAGAATCGTGATCGAGAATGCCGAATGTGTCTGTTCGTATCGCGCGCGGAGACCCTTTGAATTGGCGAGCACCGAGCTGGACGATCCGCTCGCAAAAATACCGGCGGCTGTCTGCTTGTGCTTTTCCGCCATCTTGCACACGCGAGTGACGGCCTTCGCGCGGTCTTCCGGCGTGGTCCCGGCCGTCGCTGAAAAGAACCGCGACACCTTCTGATATTTCTGCTTGCCCATGAGCGGAAGCAGATCGGGATTTTCAGGCTGATTGCGCGCCAGTGTAACGGCCGACGCAACGACGCGACGCAGAGATTCCTCGTCCGTCTTGTTCGTTGACGAACGCGCGGTGCGGCCGTCCACCACCGCCCGGACGGATATGCCCAGCGCATGTTCGGCGACGTTTTGATGAATGGTATTGTTGGCGAAGCGGGTCAGCGCGTCGGTTGCGGCGCTAACGTCCACTTCGGTTTCATCCGCGTCGCTCAGCTTGAGGATTTTCTCGGCGATGCGCTCAAGTTCCGCCGGCGATAGTTGTGCGTTCTTGTTGGCCATGGTTGTCCGATTACTTCGCGAAGGCGACGCCGACTTTGATATTGCGGAAGCGCGCCGGGGACGCGCCGTGGCCCGTGCCCATGACCTGCTGGGGCTGTCCCTTGCCGCAGTTGGGCGTGCCCCACAGCGTCCAGTAGTCGCGCGAGCAGATGGCGTCGCAGCTGTTCCAGAATTCCGTGGTAATTCCGCTGTAGCTCGGATTCTTGATCATACGTCCTTGCTTGCCGCCCTTGATCTCCCAGCCAATTTCGGTCGAGAACTGGAAGTGGTAGCGCTTGTCGTCAATGGACCAGGAGCGGTTCGTGTCCATCAGGATCGCGTCGTCCGTGTCGGCGATCATGTCGTCGTACTTCCACGTGCCGGGATTGATGCTGATGTTGGTCATGCGGATCATGGGCAGGCGGTTCCAGCTTTCGCAGCGCACCGTACCGCCGGAACGTTTCTCGCCGATGGACGCAGCCGTTTCGCGACTGCTCAGATAGCCGGTGAAAAGGCCGTTGGTAATGATCGGCGTGCACTGCGCGGCCACGCCTTCATCGTCGTAAGCGAACGTGCCCAGGCCCGGCCCGTGCTCGAGGCGTGCGTCGGCGACGACGTTGACGATATCGGAACCGTATTTTAATTTGCGCAGCTTTTCCGTGGTGAGAAAGCTCATTCCCGCGAAATTCGCTTCCATGCCGAGCACGCGATCGAGCTCGATCGGATGGCCGATGGACTCGTGAATCTGCAAGCCGAGCTGCGAACTGCCGAGGATGATGGTGTGCTGGCCTTCGGGACACTGCGCGGCGGAATGGAGCGCGACGCATTCTTCCGCGATGCGTCCTGCATTTCCAGCAAGGTCGAGCGACTCGACCAACTCGTAACCCTGGAGCATGTGCTGGCCGCCAAAGCTATTGGGGTACGAGCGCTTCTGAATCTCGGTGCCGGCGAAACTTGTGGCGACGATTCCCGCGCCGGACTGCATCTTGACCTGGTGGATCGAAGAACCGGTGCTGGAGGAGAATAGCTGCTCGATCCGGCGAAAAGACATCGAGCCCTCCGCGACTGTGACGCCCTTCACGCGGCGCATCTCTTTATCCGCGGCGAGCAGGAGGTCAATCTGTTGCTCGACGGGGATGCGAAACGGATCCTTCAGGAACGGATTCTGCCACGTGTCCACATGAGTTTTTTCGGGCGCGAGCGAAACATTTTCGCGCTTCGCGAGAGCCGAAGCCTTGGCGATGGCCACCGCTTCCGCGGCGCAGGCTTGCACGCCTTCGCTCGTCAGGCGGTCGGTCGAGGAGAATCCCCACGCGCCACCGGCGATCACGCGGATTCCAATTCCCAGCGATTCCGCTTCCGCGAGCGTGCCAACTTCGCCGTTCTTGGTCGAAATGTCGCGATGGCGAATGTCCATCACGCGAACGTCGGCGTAGGAAGCACCTCGGCGCTTCGCCGTCTCGATCGCCGAATTGGCCAATTCCTGCATCATCGTGGGTTCGTCACCCCTTGAAATCTGTGTCGAGTAGCCTGGTACGCTTTCCTTTGTTTTCTTAGACATACGGCGAAATCTACTCGACACCGGGTGTCGAGTAAAAGCAGGAAAGAAATGGACGTGCCGCCAGGTTCATCGGCGTTGTCCCGCGCTTTCGTCAATATGGTGCAAAAATTCACAGAACCATCTTAGTGGAAAACAATCGAAGCGCAAGGGTGAGGTTGTGTAAAGAATCTGAGGGCGCGCGCAAGAGTAGCCTCGCTAGTTCATCAGGCGCGCGGGCGGCCGATGATCAGGCTGGAGCCGGCGCGCGTGGGAATAATCTGCTCGAGGTCGAATCCGGCGTTGGCGTAGAGTTCCTTGTATTCAGCGGTCGTGCGCTCGCGCCCTCCCGCTACCGCGAGCATATGAAGGTCGAGCCACTTCGCCCAGGTAAGCTCGGGCGTCTCCGGAATGATCTCCTCGATGAGCACGAGGCGGGACTCCGGCTTCATGGCTTTGCGAATACCGCCCAGAATCACGAACGCCTCCTGATCCGCCCAATCGTGAATGATCCAGCGCATGGTGTAGGCGTCCGCGCCGGCGGGAACGCTCTTGAAAAAATCGCCGCCCACGCGTTGCAGGCGGTCGTGCGGAATCGCACCGGCGACGACAGCCGGCTGGTCGAAGAGAATTCCGCGAACCGAAGGATGGGCGTCGAGAATGGCGACCAGTTGCGAGCCGATTCCGCCGCCGATATCGGCGATTACCGGGAATTTTTTCCAGTCGTACGCGGCCGCCACCGCCGGTGAAATCATGGCGCTGGCCGAACGCATCGCTTCGTTGAAGATCACCCAGACTTCCGGACGCCCATTGAAAAATTCCCAGGTGCTCGCACCACCGTATATTTTTTGCAATCCAGTCTTGCCGGTTTGAACGCAATGCAGCATTTCGCCCCAGGAGTCGTACTGGCCCTGGCCTGTCGAAAGAATCGCGCGCACAAAGGCCCACTGCGATCCAGGAACATTCCTGCGCAGCAACGCGCTAGACGGCGTATTGGCAAACACTCGCGGCGAAACCTGCGTGAATACTCCGATGCTTTCCAGAGCGCGCATCAGTCGAAACAAGCTCGGCGAATGCGTCTTAGTGCGTTCGGCCAGAACGTCCACCCCCAACGGCCCCTCGGCAAGCTGATCGGCGAGCTCCAGCTCCGCTGCAATAGCGAGCGCGCGGCTTTCCCAAAAACCGCGAATGATGCCCGAAATGTTTTCAAAAGGAGAGGGCGAGACAGCCGCCTGAGCCTGGGTGCTGTGAGTCATCTGGAATTCCTTTGTTGGCAATTTTGAATCGAGCGCAAGGGCCCGCAGATTATACACCGTAGAACTTAGTGACGAGCGGGCGGCGGTTTCGGGCCGAGCACCTGTTGGAGGGTGAGGCCGGAAGAAAAGTTCAACACGACCTCGAACTTGACCCAGGCGATCGTGTCCGGAGATCCGGCTTTGCCCTGCGTAACGCGCGAGTGCAGGATGCGGAGCTGGCCGCTTCCGAGCTTGAGGGCAGCGGCTTCGGCGGCGATGCGGCTCTTATCGGCCTCGCCGACGGTGCTGGGGTAAAGCGCGGCGTTCACGACTTCGTCCGCCAGATGCTCGTCGGTGACGGATTGAACGAAATTGAATTTTCGCGTCGTGAACTGGACGGCCTCCTTCGCCGAGTAGCCGAATGCAGCCGCGAGGTAGCGATCGTTGTATGCGTGGTAGGGAGGCGTGGCGATGGCCGAGAATTCGATGGGATCATCCGGCGGCTCGACCGGAGGAAGCATCTCGATGACCCAGCCTCCGCCTTCGTCGGCGGTCGCGGGTGTCAGCCGGAATGTCAGATTATGGCCGACGTCGTGCGTAAACGGCTGCTCGCGAACAACCTCACCCGTGAAGCGGACTTCCTCCGAATCAGGCGGGGATGGCGATGAAGAAAGCGGCGCGCTCGCCGCGGGCGGCGGCTGGTCCTGCCGTGCGACAGCCGCCGATGGACGCAGCCCGATTCCCAGCGTGAGCGTACAAGCGAGCGCGAGGCCGATGAAACGGAGAGCCATGGACGCGTGGATTCTATACCAGCACGAACCTGAGGTCTAAAGCCCTGAGCTACACGGAGACTTTAGCGAGCGATCAGGTCCCGGCTGCGTTTGGTCGTCGCCGGGTCACCAGATCGCGCTGCGCTCGCAGAAGTCGCCGATGGCCGCAGCGGTCGCGGCGTTGCGACTTTCGTAATCAGCCGTCTCCGAGAATTCTGCCGTGGCGCACCGCGGAATCCTGGCGGCGTACAGGCCCGAGACTTCGGCGGGATGCATAAGATCGTTTCCGGGAACCAGAAGCGTAGGAACCGCAATCGATTCCAATTCGGCCACCGATGCAAACGGTTGAGCGGCAGAGGCCATGAACTGGTTCGTCGCGATAAAACTTGGCAGGTCGAGCGAGCCGATCATGCCGTCGAAGTACGCTTCCGCCGCCGGCGACTCCTGGTAGAGCGGACGGAACGCCTCGATGCCCTGTTCATGGACTCTTGCAAGGACCGGAACGAGCGATGCGAACGTGGCGGCCTGGTATTCCGTGAACCCCAACTCCTCGCCACGGTACACGGGCCAGACCATGACCAGGCCCGCCGTGCGCTGGGGAAATCGGCGGGCGAAGCGAAGCGCGGCTCCCGCGCCCATGGAAACGCCACCGACGACAGCGCGTCTTGCGCCGATATGATCCATCAAAGCCCTTACGTCATCGGCAAACCGATCCCACGTCAGCGGATCCGCACATCGCGACCGGCCGCTGCTGCGCAGATCGGGAGTGATCACGCGGTAACGCGAACTCAGTGGCGCAACAATGGGCAGGCACGCACGGTGATCGCCTCCTCCCCCATGAAGCATGATGACGACCGGACCGCGACCGTCTTCAACGGCGTGAAGTTGGACGCCATCACCGTCATACCAGAATTCTTGCATCACGACCTCCTCGCGCACGTGGACGCGCGTGAAAGCTGCCAGAAAAGAAAAACCCCGCGCCAAGCGACGCGGGGCCTTTTGAGTTTTGATTTTCGGTTCTTGATTCTTGAGGACTACGTGCCCTCGTCCCAGGAGGCGAGGTAGTGTTCCTGCTCCGGCGTGAGTTTGTCTATCAGCACGTTCATCGAATCGAGCTTGAGCTTGGCGATCTGCCTGTCCAGGTGCTCCGGAACGGAGTAAACCTGGGCCTTGAGATCCTTGGCGTTCTTGACCATGTATTCGGCCGCGAGCGCCTGGTTCGCGAAGCTCATATCCATCACGGAAGCGGGATGACCTTCGGCGGCAGCCAGATTGATCAAACGGCCTTCGCCGAGGAGATAAATCCGGCGGCCGTCCTTCATCGTAAATTCCTCGACGAACGGGCGGGCTTCTTTATGGCCGCTGGAGAGCTTTTCGAGCGCCGGGATGTCAATTTCGACGTTGAAGTGGCCGGAGTTGCTGATTACCGCGCCATCCTTCATTCGCTCGAAGTGCTCGTGGGCAAGAACGGCCTTGTTGCCGGTGACGGTGACGAAAATGTCGCCGATCTTGGACGCCTCGTTCATGGGCATCACGCGAAATCCGTCCATCACGGCTTCGATGGCCTTGGTCGGATCAATTTCGGTGACGATCACATCGGCGCCCATGCCCTTGGCGCGCATGGCGACGCCGCGACCGCACCAGCCGTACCCCGCGACGACCAATTTCAGGCCGGCGAGCAGCAAGTTTGTGGCGCGAATGATGCCGTCGAGCGTGGACTGGCCCGTGCCGTAGCGGTTGTCGAAGAAATGCTTTGTGAGCGCGTCGTTGACGGCGATGACGGGAAACTTGAGCGTGCCGTCCTTGGACATTGCGCGGAGGCGGATGACGCCGGTGGTGGTTTCCTCCGTGCCGCCGATCACGTCCGGGATCTGATTCGTGCGCTTGGTGAGCAGCTGAGTGACCAGGTCCGCGCCATCGTCCATGGTGATCTGCGGCCGGTGGTCGAGCGCCGCGCTGATGTGCGCGTAATAGGTGGCGTTGTCTTCGCCTTTGATGGCGTACGTCGGAATACCGTAATCCTTAACGAGAGACGCCGCGGTGTCGTCCTGCGTCGAAAGGGGATTCGAGCCGCAGACAACGAGGTCGGCCCCGCCGTCGCGCAACGTGATGGCCAGGTTGGCCGTCTCGGTGGTGACGTGGAGACAGGCCGCCATGCGAATGCCCTTGAGCGGCTGTTCCTTGATGAAACGCTTGCGGATCAACTGCAACACGGGCATGTGCTGATTGGCCCATTCGATCTTGCGCTTGCCTTGTTCGGCGAGGGCAAGGTCCTTCACGTCGCCTTTTACCTTGACTGCTGTTTCCACTAGAGACTCCCTTTGAATTTTAATTGCGGACGAAAATTAAGCGCGAGATCCCACGACCGAGCCGCGCGACGCCGCTTCCTTGCGGATGGCGTCGGCCTTATCGGTGCGTTCCCACGTGAAGCCCGGACCCGTGCGGCCGAAGTGGCCGTACGCAGCCGTCGGCCGGTAAATTGGCCGCCGTAGATCGAGCGTCTCGATGATGGCCTTGGGCGTCAGCTTGAAGATCGCGCGAATCAACTCGGTGATCTGATGATCCGGGATGGTGCCGGTGCCGAATGTGTCTGCCATAACGGAAACAGGCTCGGCGACGCCGATGGCATACGCGAGCTGAACTTCCACTTTGCGGGCCAGGCCCGCGGCGACAATGTTCTTCGCGACGTAACGCGCCATGTAGCAGGCGGAACGGTCCACCTTCGAGGGGTCCTTGCCGGAGAACGCGCCGCCACCGTGACGCCCGTAACCACCGTAAGTGTCCACGATGATCTTGCGACCGGTGAGACCTGCGTCGCCCATCGGCCCGCCAGTGACGAAGCGGCCGGTCGGGTTCACGTGAATCTTGGTGGTCTTATCGAACATGTTCGCGGGGAGAACGGGCTTGATGACTTTCTCGATGACAGCTTCGCGGAGATCGCTCTGCGAAACTTTGTCGCTGTGCTGCGTCGAGACGACGACGGTGTCCACACGGACCGGACGGCCGCCAACGTATTCAATCGAGACTTGGGATTTCGCATCGGGGCGGAAGAAATCAACTTCGCCCTTCTTGCGGACTTGCGCGTGCTTTTGCATCAGTTGGTGCGCCAATTGAATCGGCATGGGCATCAGTTCGGGAGTTTCGTCGCAGGCGTAGCCGAACATCATGCCCTGATCGCCGGCGCCACCGGTGTCAACGCCCATGGCGATGTCGGGCGACTGGCCCTTGACCGCGGACATCACGGCGCATGTTTCGCAGTCGAAGCCGTACTTGCCGCGGTTGTACCCGATATCGTTGATCACGCCGCGCGCGATGGTGTCGTAGTCAAGGACGCCGCGATGTTCCTTCTTGATGGTGATCTCACCAGCAATCACGACGAGACCGGTTGTGAGCAGGGTCTCGCAGCCGACGCGCCCCATGGGGTCAACCTTCAACACCGTGTCCAGCACGGCGTCGGAAATCTGGTCGGCGATCTTATCGGGGTGCCCCTCGGAAACGGACTCCGAGGTAAATAGGAACTTCTCGTCGGAATGTGCCAAAACAGTGCCCTCCGGAGGTGTCAAGACGCAGCTAAGCTGCCTGAATTGCGCTCTTTAAGTTAACTGAATCACCGACGCTAGCATGCGCTTTCCACGTTGTCAATCTCATGCATGGAAAGGCCTTAAATTGATGCTGAATGGCGCAATACAGGCCTGAAAGTGGGCAAACGCCGCCTTTCGAACAAAATTCAAATGTGTTCTTTTTTATACAGAAACGCCTTTAGGCGCTGTCCTAACATATTGCCTCGGATCACGCGCTTGTGATCCGAAACCAGGAGAAACGAGATGACCAGCGAAACAGTTAAGAAGTGTGCACATCCCGTTTGTTCGTGCATGACCACCTCGGGCAAATACTGCAGCACCCAGTGCGAGGCCATGGAAAAGACGCCGGACATTGATTGCACCTGCGGCCACGCCGGCTGCAAGGGCAAGACTACTTAACAAGAAACTGCTTGAGCTGTTGGTGAGCGTGCCATCGGCAACCCTTAACCCGATCACCAAGACATTGGCGTATCAGAAGAGCCCAAAAAACTCTCGAGGGTGCCTGAAAAGAACAAATCGAGAATTGCAATCCCCGTCCCCACCGGGAAGAACGCCTCGTCTGAAACGGGCCGAAGGGGTCCGAGAATCCGCGTTCGTACGTCGAGAGTTCTGGCTCTCCTCATTGCATCCACTCTGTTGCCCGCTCTCACTTTGGCCCAGCCGCAGGCAAAGCCCGCGAGCGCCGGCCAAACCGCGCCCGTCGCACAAGAAAAGAAGGCACCGGCGACGCCTGCAGCGGAGCCTTCCACCTACGCAGGCGCGGAAGCCTGCAAGACTTGCCACGCGGAAATTTACACGGGCTGGGAAAAAAGTCCGCACTGGAAGCAGACATACAAGGAAGGCGGCATCGCGAAGCACGGCTGCGAGGAGTGCCATGGCCCGGCTAGCAGCCACGTCGCCGATCCATCCGACACGTCGAAGCTTTTCCTCTTCGACAAAGCCCCAACCAAGGAAATCAACCAGCGATGCTTGACCTGCCACGCCGGCGGCACGCAGCACATGAATGCCATCAATTCGGAACATACGAAGAATGGCGTCAGTTGCGTCTCCTGCCATTCGCCGCACCACGCGAAGGAATCGGAGTTTTTGCTCGTCAAGGCCCAGCCCGAGCTTTGCTACACATGCCATCTTCAGCAAAAAGCGCAGTTCGACATGCCTTTCCATCATCGAGTGAACGAAGGGCTGATCCAGTGCAGCGATTGCCACAACGTGCACGGCACGGTCGGTCCCAAGCAGGTGCGTACCTCATCCACGCAGGATGCAGTCTGCTTCAAATGCCACATTGATAAGCAGGGTCCGTTTGTCTTCGAGCATGCGCCGATCAAGGTCGATGGATGCCAATCGTGCCACCTGACGCACGGCGGACCGAATCCCCACATGCTGAAGCTCAGCAACGTCAACCTGCTGTGCCTGCAGTGCCACACGACTTCAAGCTTCAGCTCAGCGCCGGAGGCGCCTTCGTTTCACAACCAGGCAAGCCTGTTTCAGTCCTGTCTGTTGTGTCACTCGCAAATTCACGGCTCAAATTTCGATGCAACATTCTTCAAGTAGAAAGCGCTATGAATTTTTTTCAATTATGGATGACGGCATGCGATCGAAACAGACGGTGACCCGGGAATGAGATTTTCGAAGGAGGGACAGCAAGCCTTGAGCGCTCGCATGCGGGCTCGCCCGATTCATTTTGCGATCGTCGTCATGGCGCTGTTCCTTTCGCCGGTGGTTCGCGCACAGGACGACCCCGGAGAATCCAAAGGGATCGATTCGGGAGATTACAACGTCCACCAGTCGATCGAATTCGGCTATCGCGCGAACGAAATCAACGGCAATAAGGACACCTACGATACGTTCGAGAACCTGGGTTCCGGCGTTCGCCTGTTTGATTACACGCTGGAGATGCGATCCCTGGACCACAAGGGATTTCTGTTCGATGACCTGAGCTTCAGCAACTTCGGGTACGGCGGCGATCCGAACGACGTGACTCGGCTGCGCATCGGGAAAAACAAGGTGTACGACTTTCGGGTGCTCTTCCGCCGTGACAAGAATTTTTGGGACTACAACCTGCTGGCCAACCCGTTGAACCCGGCTTCATTAAACCCGGCAGGGTCATTAACGACCGGCTGCTATGCGGGTCCGCCTACCGCGGCTTTTCCTCAGGGGGCTCCGGCCTACTGCTCGTCGCCGCCGGTAGCGATTAACAATTCACCTCACGGACAGGACCTTGTTCGCCGCATGCAGGATTACGATCTGACGCTGTTTCCGAATGCGGCGGTTCAAGTTCGATTGGGCTACTCCCGTAATCGGGATGAGGGCCCCGGGTTCTTCACCACGGACGGAGGAACCATATCGGACTTTAACGAGAACTACAGCTACGCGACGAACGCATATCGCGTCGGAGTTGACTTCAAGATCTTCCCACGGACGACAATTTCCTATGATCAGTTCCTCAGTTATTTCTCGCAGAACAACGTGGTCAGCGACAATCCGGCCGCGAACCCACAGAATTTCGGATTCATCCTCGCAAACCCCTCCGGCGTGGGCACGCCGAACGGCACGCCAGTGGACCTGGGAAATATTTGGACCACGCAAACGCCTTCCGAACCTCTCCCCTGCGCGGCCCCGATCGTGACGGGCACAACAAACACGGCCAATCCCGCTTGCAACGGATTTTTGTCCTACAGCCAGCTAGGGAGTCCGCGAAACTTCATGCCCACGGAGCGGTTGCGCTTCCAGTCAAATTATTTCAACAATTTCGAGATGTCCGGCTCGGTAGGTTACAGCAGCAGCAACAATCAGATCCCGAATTTTCTTGAGACCGTGGACGACTGGACAGCGCGAACAGCCGAGCGCGGAAGCACGACAAGCGGCCCGGCGGATGCCAAGCGCGTCTCGGTGAATGCGGATTGGTCGGGTGTGTACGCTCTGACCGACAAAGCGCGCATTCTCGATTCCTTCCGCTACGACAACTGGCGTATCCCGGGAATGTGGGCGCTCGATGAAACAAATATTTTTGGCACAGGCTTTCCGGGCATAACCGGCCTGCAACAGAACGAGGCAGTCTTCAACCTGGGCAATTGCCCTCTCGCTTCGAACGCGGTGACCTGCCCGCAGCACTTGGGAATCTCGGCCACGTCGACCGGCTCGGCCGCGGACGTGATTACCGGTCTCGCTTCAACGTTTCTGGGCCAGAACCTGAAATCAAATACTCTGGAGCTCGAATACGACCTGAACAGGCGCGTGATGGCTCACATCGGCTATCTCTACACGAGCCGAACCATCGCGCAATTCAGCGATACAAACGACTCGGAGATGATTTATTTTCCGGGCGGGGCAACCGCTACGGCGGCGAATGACTTCCTCGCAGCGCGCGGTAGCTGCGTCGAAGTTGGCGGCGCTTTGCCCGCGGGATGCACGCTCAATGCGGACGGCTCGGTGACCTTTCTCGCCCCGACAGCACCCAGCCCAACTCGCAGCATAACTACGATCAACGAGAATGCGTTGCTGCTGGGGGTCGTCCTGCGCCCCGTGGATGCCCTGCGAATCACGGGCGATTTCGAGTTCGGTTACAACGACGCTTCCTATACGCGGATCGATCCGCGACAAGTGCAGTCCTACAAGCTGCAGGCGAACTACAAACCGCGGCCATGGGCGACTGTTGACGGTGCGGTTGAAATTCATGAAAACCGCGACAACGTCTTGACGGTGAACAACCTGGAACACGACCGTTCGTTCAGCTTCGCCACGATATTGACGGCGAATCCGCGCCTCACCATCGATTTCGGGTACAACTACTGGAACGTTTACACTCAATCGCTGATCTGCTTTGCTTACTCAACAACATCCGCGAACCCAACGCCTCCCCCGGCTACTCTCCCTGTGTCAACGTTCCCACCAGGTGTCCCGATGCTACCGACGGGGCCGGCGTGTCCGATTGCGGGCGCGTCGTCCCCATTGGGAGCGCTTTCGATATACGGCAGCACGGATCATTTCGCCCATGCCAGCGTGATATGGAAACCCGTGAAGCGGGTGACCGCGATGCTTGGTTACGGCGGCAGCTTCGTCCGCGGCAATACGACTTTCCTGAATCCTCTCACGCCGTCCGGCACGCTCGATTTCGATTACCAAAGGCCTTACGGATCGATTGCGATTGATGTCTATAAGGGCGTCACCTACAAGATGTCCTGGAATTATTACGGGTTCAACGAAACGGGAAATACGAACCCATTTGGACTTGCGGCAATTCAGCTGCAGGATTTCAACGGAAGTAACGCGACATTTTCGTTCCGATATGCATTCTAAAACGCAAAGGTCGAAGAAACTGGAGGGATGAGATGAATCATCAAATCGTTCGAACGGGTTCCGCAGTTCTACTGTTTGCCGCTCTCGTGTTCTTAGTCACAGCGCCGATGCAGGCGCAGGATGCGGGCGCTTTGTTCAAGTCCAAGTGCGCCGTATGCCACGCGCCCGATGGCAGCGGCAGCGGCGCAATGGGGAAGCAGCTGGGCGTGACGGACCTGCGAGCCGACGAGGTGCAGAAGCAAACGGACGCGCAGTTGAACGACAGCATCACGAACGGTAAAGGCACAAAAATGCCGGCATACAAGGGCAAGATAACGGACGACCAGATCAAGGGTCTCGTCGGTTACATTCGAAGCTTTGCCAAGAAGTAAAGGCCGTCGCTCTAAGCTGGCGCTCTGCTAGTGCGCTTGCTTTGCCAGGCAAGTTGGATTGTCTCGGAGGGTACCTTTGCATCTGCCTACACCCGGGGCGCTGCTCATTGCTTTGCTTTTGATCAGCGTCATTCTGGTCGCGATGATCGTATTTCGCCCGGCGATCACGAATAGCCGCGAAGGGAAAATGCTAGCGTTCCTGGCATTCTTGATCCTACCGGTGCTCTGCATGTTCTGGGGAGCTTCAGAACACATCGATCGCTCGAAGCAGACGCAATTTTGCTTGAGCTGTCACGTGATGGAGCCGTACGGTAAGAGTCTCTATGTAGATGATCCAGCGTACGTGCCGGCCGCTCATTTCCAGAACCATCGCATTCCGGTAGAGGAAGCCTGCTACACCTGCCACACGGACTACGCTCTCTACGGCGGCCTACGAGCCAAGATGGAGGGCCTGCAGCACATCTACGTGCAGTATCTAGGCACGATCCCGAAAACGATCACGCTGTTTAAGCCCTTCAACAACCGCGAATGCCTGCACTGCCACCTCGGCGCTCGCTCGTTCGAAAGCAATCCCATCCACATGGCCATAATGGATTCAATCAAGAGCAACCAGATGTCCTGCGTCACCAGCGGCTGCCACGATACGGTGCACAACGTGGCGAACCTGGATCACGTCAAGTTTTGGAGCCCGGTACAATGAACATCGAAGCAACAGGGGTTCAGCGCAGCCTCCGCCTTCCCGGAATCCTCCTGATTTTAGGGCTCGCGACCGAGCTGATTAGCTTGCTCTGGAACAAGCCGCTGGCGTTTATTTTGTTCGCCTTCGTCGGAGGCGTGTTCTTCCTGGCGGGCATCCTGCTGTACCTTTTTTCGCTGGTCTCCGCGCGCGCGTAGCGCGAAGAGACTTCATAGATCACTGGAATGAGCCGCCCGTAGTTTCGCGCAAACCACCGGAGCGCTAGGCGGCGTCGCGGCGATATAGGAGGTAGGCGCGGATGAAGGGGTCGAGGTCGCCGTCGAGCACTTTTTGGATGTCGCCGCGCTCGACCTTCGTGCGATGGTCCTTGATCATCTGATAGGGCTGCATCACGTACGAACGAATCTGGCTGCCGAAGCTGATTTCGGACTTGGTGGCATCCAGCTTGCGCTGGTCCCCGCGCCGTTTTTCAAGCTCCAGCTCGTACAGGCGCGAGCGCAGCACCCTCATCGCGATTTCGCGGTTCTTGTGCTGGCTGCGCTCGTTCTGGCACTGGACGACAATCCCGGTCGGCAGATGCGTGAATCGCACGGCGGACTCGACCTTGTTGACGTTCTGGCCGCCATGGCCGCCGGCGCGGAATGTGTCAATGCGCAAATCCTCAGGCTTCACGACAATTTCGATGCGGTCGTCAATTTCCGGGATGACGAAGACCGAGGCGAAAGAGGTGTGGCGGCGGGCCTGCTGATCGAACGGCGAAATGCGCACCAGGCGATGCACGCCGCTTTCCCCCGCCAGCATCCCAAAGGCGTTCTCGCCTTCAATCTGTACCGTGGCGGACTTGATGCCCGCTTCTTCGCCGGGAGTCGAATCCAGAATGGTGGCCTTCATCCCCTTCTGTTCCGCCCAACGGAGATACATGCGCAGAAGCATCTCGGCCCAGTCCTGCGATTCGGTGCCGCCTGCGCCGGGCTTGATGGTCATGAGGGCGTTCATGGCGTCGCTCTCGCCGGCCATTAATGTCTTGGTCTCGAGGCCGCCGATATACGTATCAACACCCGCGAGTTCCTTCGCGAGATCTTCGAGGATCGAATCGCGCTGCTCGCTATTCGATTCCTCGCGCGCCAGATGGAAATAGGTGTCCAGATCGCTGGCCTTGCCGTTGAGGGCGGAATCGGCATTGGCACGTTCTTCGAGCTGCTTGCGCTGCTGCAACAGCGACTGGGCCTTTTCCTGGTCCCCCCAAAATTCGGGAGCGTTGATTTTTAGTTCGAGCTCAGCGATCTGTTTGCGGGCAGACTCCGCGTCAAAGATAACTCCGCACGAGTCCGATGCGTTTCTGAAGCTCGTCGTAGCGTTTCTGCAGGTCTTCGATGTGTTCAGCCATGTTCAAATCCTACACAGGAAACGGGAAAATAGAAAATCGAAATTGGAAAATAGAAATTGCTAGCCGACCTTCCTAGGAGCAATCGCCATTCCCAGCAGCACGATCGAGGCAATCACGCAGAGCCACGCGAACCAATCGCCGAAGCGGGCATAAAGCGTTATATCGCTGCGGAAATCGTAGGGGGCGTCAAGCTGGCCGCGAATGTCGGTGCCGAGCTGCGCGGCGATCCGGCCGTAGGGGTCGACGGAAACAGTGAAGCCATTGTTGGTGTCGCGCAGCAGCCAGCGCCGATTTTCGACCGCGCGCACACGCGCCATCATCAAATGCTGCGCGGGCGCGGAGGAGCGGCCGAACCATCCGTCATTTGAAATATTGATCAGCAGCTCGGCGCCGCCCACCGTGAATCGCCGCACGATATCGGGAAAAGCCGCTTCGTAGCAAATAAACGCGCCGACGCGCCCCTCGGGCAGCCTGCCCACGCCGTAGACGGTACCCGGCGTGAAATCGCCAAGATCGGCGGTGAGCTTGCCCGTGAAAGTGAGCCACTTGCGCAGCGGGACATACTCTCCGAAAGGCACGAGATGAACTTTGTCGTAAGTGAAAATGCGCTGGCCTGTCGGATTCAGAAGCACGGCGCTGTTCGTGGCATCCCACTTCCCTGCCGCGTCTCTCTTCCAATCCTCCACGCCGACCAGAAAATCCGAGCCTGAATTCTGCGCAATCTGGCGGGCGCGCGCCGCAAAGACGGGGTCCTGCAAAGTGAACGGCGCCGGAGCCTCCGGCCACACAATCAAGCCGGGAATCCTGCGCGCGGCATCCACGCTGATCTGCCCCAGCTCATCGAGCTCGGCCGCATGCACCTGCATCCAGTCGGCTGGGTAATCATAGACTTGAGCGAAATTTGTTTGAACCAGATGCGCCACGAATCGCGGCGCAACGGAGGGCAGCAGGTAGCGGCCTCCCAAGGCCACAAAAATCAGCGCCGCCGTGAGCGCGAGCACGCATTTCCAGGCGCGCTGCCGGCCGGCGAGAATCGCGTACGCGACGAGCGAGCCATACGCCGCGACAAGAAAGCTCAGGCCGTAGATACCGCTCACGGTCGTGAGCTGCACGAGAGGCAGACTTCCGCTGGCGGCGTAGCCAGTTAAGTTCCACGGGAAGGCAATGATGGGCAAATGCGCGCGCGCAAATTCGAGCGCGACCCACAGGAAAGGGGCGAGCGCGCAGGCAAGCATGGCGCTCCTGCGCGACGCGACGGCCACAGCCCACGAAAAAACCGCGCAGATGATTCCGCCGGCGATGCCGATCAGCGCGAGCAGGCCAGCGGATGTCCAGGGTCCCACGCCGCCGTATTGCTGCACGACAACGTCAATCCAGGGCAGGCAAATCGGATAAAACACCAGTCCGTGAAGAAAACCATAGAGCGGGGCAACAACAAGCCGGGCCCGGTACGACGCAAGCACCAGCAATCCAACTGAGATCCATGCCAGCAGCGAAAAATTGTAATTCGGAAAAGAGAGAGCCAGCGCGGCGCCACTCGCCAGCGCGAGAAGCAACCGCGTATACCAGGAAAAACTCATAAGGTCGGGTGTACCGATGCGATGCTAGCGCTTGATGATAGCGATGAAACCGGCGTGGTCAAGGGCGCTCTTGGCGGACTCGGCGGATCGCTCGTCCTGATAGGGGCCGACCTGCACGCGATAGAAATTGTCGCTGGAGGGCGTCACGACGAAGGACGGAAAATGTTTCTGCTGCAGGGCGTCGGCCATGGCCAGCGCGTCGCTTTCATGCGTCAGCGCGGCGATCTGCAGCACCAGCGATCCCTTGACCAGCCTGGGCGCCTGGAAACGGGCCGCGGCCGGAACCGTCCTGGCACTCGCTGAGGGCGCGGCAGGAACAGAGTTCGACCCGCGCGTGGCGACAGCCTCGGACGGCGCGGATGCGTTCGCCGCAGGCTTGGCAGCCGGATCCATATGGTCGTCGTTTTTCTTCGCGTAGAAATCCCACTCATTGTTCGCAGGAGCGGGAGCAACAGCAGGCGGGGCGTCGATTTCCTTGGGCTTCACGGACGGGCGAACGGAAGGCGCGCCGTTCTCAAGACTTTCAGCCGCGTGCACCGGACCGCCGTATTGGTTGTGGCCCATCACGTAACCGAGCGTGAAGAAAACGCCGCACAGCAGCACGACGCCCAGAAAAAGACTCACGAGGTGCCTGCTTTCGAGCACCCGGTCACCGCCTCCGCGTTTTCCGTTTCCAGCCATTTTCCTCTATTTCTTCTCCGCGAACGCCTTCACCCACTGCGAGATGATGTCCACCGGCAGAGGGAAGACGATCGTCGTGTTCTTCTCGACACCAATCTCGGTCAGCGTCTGCAAATAGCGGAGCTGAATCGCGGCAGGCTGCTTCTCCAGGATCTCCGCGGCGTCCGCCAGCTTTGCCGAGGCTTCAAACTCGCCTTCGGCATGAATAATTTTCGCCCGGCGTTCACGCTCGGCCTCCGCCTGCTTGGCGATGGCGCGCTGCATGTTCTCCGGAATGTCTACTTGCTTGACCTCAACCTTCGTTACCTTGATACCCCAGGACTCGGTATCCTGGTCAAGGATTTGTTGCAGCTTCGCGTTTACCTTTTCGCGCTCCGAGAGGATGGAGTCCAGCTCGAACTGCCCGACGAGGCTGCGAAGAGTGGTCTGGGCGAGCTGCGAGGTGGCGTATAGGTAATTTTGCACCTGCGAAAGCGCGAGATTCGCGTCCACCACACGGAAATAACAAACCGCGTTGACCTTTACCGACACGTTATCTCGCGTGATAACGTCCTGCGGCGGCACGTCGAGCGTTTCAATGCGCAGCGAGATTCGCGTGAGCTTATCAATGGGATAAAGCACGAGCTGCAATCCGGCGCCCTTCGCATTGGGCAGCATGCGGCCAAGCCGCAACACGACGCCGCGCTCCCACTCCTTGATGACGTAGATCGAATTGAAAATCCAAAAAAGAAAAATAAGGACGAAACCAATCATCACGATCGAAATAAAATCCAAATTCATCGCTGTCTCCTTCCAACCACTCCCTACGAAGCCGCTGTCCCCGGCGATACGAGTTCCACTTGAACGGTAAGCCCGTCAACACTCTTCACGCGCGCGCGCGCGCCCTTCGGAATACTCTCGCCGGATGGCGACGCGGCCCGCCAGAGTTCGCCGTGGACTCGCACCAGCCCCGTGGCCGCGGATCCGCCGATTGGCTCGATCACTTCGCCTTCTTCACCGAGCAATTCTTCCTTACCGGTCTGCTGCTTCCACGTGCGCGACCGCAACACAGCCCGCATCAGTATCACAACAATCACCGCAAACGGGAGCGCCACGGCAAACGCGGTGCCGACGCTCACGCCCATTCCTGTGAGCGGCGAACGAACCAGCAGCAGAGCGCCCAGAACCATGGAAACAACTCCTCCCACGCCGAGCACGCCGTGGGTCGGGAATTTCGCTTCCAGGACGAAAAGAGCGAGCGCGAGGACAATCAGCAATAGTCCGCTCAAATTCACGGGAAGCATGTGAAGGCCGAATAGCGCGAGCAGGATCGCGATGCCGCCTACCACACCGGGCGCGAACATTCCGGGATGCGTGAACTCTGTGTACAGCCCCAATACGCCGACGATCAGGAGAATGAACACAAGATTGGGTTCGACAATGCGCGAGAGGAGTTTTTCGCGGCCGTTCATTTCGACCGGAACCACGGAAGGATGCGAAAGCGCGAGCTGCACGGTCGAGCCGTCGAAGCGAGTGATAGTGCGGCCGTCGAGCTTGGCGACCAGATCCTCGGGAGACGTCGCGATGAAGTCAATCATCTTGCCATCAAGCGCTTCTTTTTCGCTGAAGGCTTTCGCGTCGGTGACCGCCGTGGCCGCCAAATCCGGATTTCTGTTCCGTCTGGTGACGTAGCTGCGCAGGTACGCAGTCGCTTCGTTCAGGATTTTCCTGTTAAGCGTGTCGTCAATCTTAACCGTCTGGCCGAACATCTCCATGATCGGCGACGCCGCGCCGGTATCCGTGCCCGGCGACATGGCGGCCACGTCGGCGGAGAGCAGAATGAAAAATCCAGCCGAAGCAGCGCGCGATCCCGTGGGTGAGACGTAAATGACGACAGGTACCGGCGAGGTCAGGACCGCTTGAATGATCGAACGCATGGAAGTGTCCAGGCCGCCGGGCGTGTTGATCGTGATGAGGACTAGTGTCGCGTGGTCGCGGTTGGCTTGCTGGATTCCGTTGACGATGTACTCGGCGAGGATCGGCTCGATTTCGCCGTCAATTCGGAGCTGAACCACGGTGGCTGCGGCAGGCGAAGGTGAATCGGCCCGTACGGAAACGGGCGCCGCCGCGCGAGCGGCAAGGGCCAGCAATGCCACGGCAAAAACAGATACGAAGAGAGTGAATCGCCGCGATGTCCGGAAAGCCCCCACGGTTGCGTAGTATAGCAAGGGAATGAACGGCCGGCGTGAAAGATCCTCGGCGAGAAGGACTTACCACAGACTTCAAGGGGAAAGCACGGAGTTCGCAGAGCAGCACTCAGTTCGCAGGGGAAAAGCGGCGGAAAATCAGCCGCGCACAAACATCAATCGAGCGGCTCGGCGTCGATGCCTACATTTGTTTCGCCCGCCGCTTTCTTTTCGTTGTACTTCTTCACCCATGCAGCAAAGCTCTTGCCGGCGGCGGTATCGCGCCCCGTGAAGGCTAGCGCGGCGATTTCGCTGTACGGCACCGAAACTTTGTCGGAGCCATCCTTCGGCATCACGCGAACGAAACATTCTGCGAGGGAAGGTCCCTTTATCTTGCGGTCGAACAGATACCCTTCGATTTTCTGTCCGCTCTTCAGCGTGATGGTCAAATCGCCGCGGTAGTCGAAAGCCTTCTCCAGGGCTTCGCGAATTTCGGCATCGCTGGAAATCGAGGGAATCCAACCTTCCAGCTCTTCGTGCACGAATCCGAGATGTTCTTCGGCGGAATCGCTCGCGGACGTCATTTTGGGTTCAGACATGGCGATTCGGAAACGTTAGGCTTTCGGGGACGTCATAATCTGCACGAGCTGGCCGGAACGTTTGCTCGGATTGCCGCTCGCGCCGCCCATTGCATCGGGATCTTTATATTTGTTGAAGAGCGTGGCGCGCACTGTGGCAAGGAAACCGCCGACCGAACCGAATGTGTCGTTTACGGCGCTCGCTTCGTAGCCGCTGTGCACCATGCAGTTCGCGCACTTCGGATTGCCACTCTCGGTGCCGTAATTATCCCAATTGGTCTCGCTGATCAATTCCTGGAATGTGTCGGCGTAACCGTCCTGCATCAAGTAGCAGGGCTTTTGCCATCCAAAGATGTTGTACGTCGGCATGCCCCAGGGCGTGCACTTGTAATCCCGCTTGCCCATCAGGTATTCGAGAAACAGCGGGCTCAGGTTGAAACGCCATTTGTCGGAACGGTTGCTCAGAATCTGGTTGAAGAGATTGCGCGTTTTTTTCCTGGTGAGGAAATGCTCCTGGTCCGGAGCTTTGTCGTAGGTGTAACCGGGCGAAAGCATCATGCCTTCGACGCCAAGATCCATCATATCGTCGAAGAACTGACGCACGCTTTGCGGGTCGGCGCCGTCGAACAGCGTGGTATTCGTGGTGACGCGGAAGCCGCGTTGGAGCGCGAGGCGAATTCCTTCGACCGCTTTGTCGTAGGTGCCCTCACGGCAGACGGAGAAATCGTGATGCTCGCGCTGGCCATCCATGTGGACGGAAAACGAAAGGTATTTGCTCGGCGTGAACTCGTGGAGACGTTCGGACAGCAGCAGCGCGTTGGTGCAGAGGTAAATGTACTTCTTGCGCGCGACGAGCCCCTTCACAATTTCGGCGATCTGGGGATGCATCAGGGGCTCGCCACCGGGAATACTCACGACCGGCGCGCCACATTCATCAACTGCCCGGAAACACTCCTCGGGACTCAGATTCTTCTTCAGGACGTGGGCCGGATACTGAATTTTGCCGCAGCCGGCGCAGGCAAGATTGCAGCGAAGCAGAGGCTCGAGCATCAACACGAGCGGGTACTGTTTGCGTCCCTTCAGCTTTTGGCGGACGACGTACGACGAAACCGCCCACATCTGAGATATCGGTCCCGGAACGCCCATCTATGAAACCTCGCTCAGTACCACACGTGCGCCTGAATCACGATTGTTACCGCTTCTATGATGCCACGTTCGACGCCCGGTGTGAACCTATGATGTGGGACCCGCGAGAACCGCTGCCCAGTTAGCCACTCCCGGCCAAACACCGTCGCAGGAGGCCCCAGCAAGCGCAGGTTAGTTTGTGACTGGTTTTTGCGGCTGAGAGGCGTAGGCAGGCTCAACCTGCAGCACCTCTTGCACGCGCGGGTCCTTGATGACCTTTACAAAGTCCGGGTCCTTCTCGGCCGCGCGGAATTCCTTGTAGCCTTCGTCGCGCGCCATTTTCAAATAACGCGCCGCGCGCTCCGCGTCGCCAATCTTCGCGTAAGATTTCGCAAGAATGAAATGGAGCGCTCCCGGATCGGGAGCAGAACGCTGTTGCAGAATTGACCCGGAATTTCCCTTATGGTCGAAGACGTCGGGGTCGAGCGCCAGGGCCTGGGCGAACACCGCCATCGCTTTCGGATATTCCCTGATACCGCAATAAGCGTAGCCGAGATTGGTGTAAACAGTGGGCAGAGCGTTCCCCTTGGAGATCGCCTGGCGATAATACTTGATCGCTTTGCCGTAGCGCTGTTGTGAGTATTCGACAGTCCCAAGATTGTTCAGGGCGTTTGAGGAAGTCTTGTCCGCGTGCGCAGCGAGCTTGTAGTAGCGTTCCGCCTGATCAATATTGCCAATTTGTTGGCTGGCGACGCCCAGGAAATTGAGTACCTTCGCATCATGAGGATCGTCAATCAAGACGGTCTGGTACGCATGGATGGCCTCGTCGTATTGCTTGCGGGCCATGAAGAGGTCCGCGCGCATCTCGGCCTGTTGCAGGGGCGTCATCGCGCGGTAACTGGGACTTTCGGTCGCCGAATCGACGGGAGTAGTGCCTAACGGTGCTCGGGGAACCTGCTGAGCTCGGACACTTCCGGCGATTAGGACAAATGAAATTGCGAAGAGGGCCAAACGCGTCATTGCCCTACTCCTTGCCGCACCGCTGCGGTCGCGCGCGGCCTACTGCTTGGGTTTTGAATCGTCCGCAGGCTGCTTGCTTCCTCCGAAGATACCAAATATCCGGTCGAGAAGACCTTTTTTCTTCTCCGGCTGCTCGGCCGAGGGTGTCCCGGCATCGCCTGGCTTTTGCCCTGGTTTGACGTTCTGCGCGGAATTCGGGCGCTGGTTCTGGAGACCTCCGACAGGCTGGCCCGAAGTGTTCACGGCAGGCGCGGTAGAAGCGGAAGAATTCTGATCTCTGCCGAAAAGGTGCGAGAGCCAGCCCTGACCGGACTGCGCATTTTCGCCGCCGTGGAGCTGGCAATACTGTGTTGGCTCGCTTCCGGCGATGAAGTATTCGTTTGCTACCTCGGGACAAGAGGGCGTGGCGAGCTGGCCGCTCTGCGGATCAATGGACGCTTCCATGATTCCCGCAGGCGGCTCGAATGTCGTGGTGTTGCGATACATCGGCAGAGCCACCGCGCGTTTCATGAATTCGCCCCAGATCGGCGCAGCAGCTGCGCCGCCCGCCAGGCCCAGGTCGCGATTGTCATCGAAGCCGACCCAAACGACGCATAGCAAGTTCGACGTGTATCCGGCGAACCAGCCGTCGCGCGAAGTGCCGGTTTTGCCCGCGGCCGGCGCCGTGAATCCGAGCTGCCGGACGGGAAAGCCCGTGCCGTGATTGATCACGTCCTCCATCAAGCTCGTGACCAGGTACGCGACGCGAGGATCGAGAACCGCTCGCGTCGTCGGCGCCGCTGATTCTTCAACATTGCCGTCGGCCGAAACAACACTGCGAATAAAAAGCGGCTCCGCGCGAACGCCATTTGCCGCGAACGCCGTGTACCCGGCGGCAACATCAATGGGCGACATTTCGTATGCGCCCAGCGCGACGGCAGGCGTCGGCTGAATATTGGTTCCGAGCCCCATCTGCCGCGCGAGATCCACCACGCGCTGGTAGCCGATCATTTCGGCGACTTTGACCGTCGCGACATTGAGCGAATGAATGAGCGCGTCGCGAACGGTGACCGTCCCGTAGAATTCCTCGCCGTAGTTGTCTGGCGTGTAGTCCTTGCCGTCAAATTCGAACGTCGTCGGGCTGTCGTCCACGGTCGTCACCGGAGTCACAACCGGCTGAAGCCCCTGAGCGGCATTATTGAACGCCGCCGCATAGACGAACGGCTTGAAGACGGAGCCCGGCTGACGGCGAGCGAGCGCGTGGTTGAGCTGGCTTTCGCCATAATCGCGCCCGCCGACGAGCGCGCGGATCTCTCCCGTATGCGGATCGAGCACAACCATCGCCACCTGCGCCTGCGGAACCGGCTGGCCCTTTTTCTTCCAGATGGCATAGCGGTGCGCGAGAAGCTTATCCACGTTTTGCACGCCAATCTGAATTGCATCGGCGGCGGCTCGCTCGAGGTCCGGGTCGAGCGTCGTGTAGATGCGATAGCTCTGGTTCTCGAGATCAGCCTCGGAATATTTTTCGAGGAGATGATCTTTGACCATGTCCACAAAATATGGCGCGGAGCTGCTGGCAAGGCCGCCATTCACGAAATGCAGTTTGGCGTGCTTGGCCACTGCCTCCTGATCGGCGGTCAGGTAGCCATCGTCAACCATCTGCGCGAGGACGCGGTCACGGGCTTCTTCCGCGCGATCGTTGTGGCGTTCGGCCGTGGAATAGCGGTTCGGCGCGCGGATGATCCCGGCCAGAAACGCCGCCTCGCCGGGCGTCAGTTCGCGGACGTCCTTGCCGAAATAGGCCTCCGCGGCCTCGCCGAAGCCGCGAATCGCGAAACTCCCGCGATTGCCCATATAGATGTCGTTGGCGTAAAGCTCGAGAATCTGTTGCTTCGAGTAACGCTCGTCAATCTCGGCGGCCATCAGGATTTCCTTCAGCTTCCGCCGCCACTCGCGCTTGGTCGAGAAGAAAAAGGTGCGCGCGACTTGCATGTCAATCGTGCTGGCTCCCTGCGCCTTCTGGCCGCGGCTCACGTCGTAAAACGCCGCGCCAAACACGCGGACCATGTCCAGCGCGCCATGCTCGAAGAAGCGTTTGTCCTCCGCCGCAAGCACGGCGTGCACCAACACGGGAGGCAGGTCGTCATACCGGACCACGCGCCGCTTCTCGCGCGAGCTGTCGAAAAGATTCGTGATCACCTCGGGTTCGATGTCCGCCGCGTCGAGCTGCGTGCCGTCCGCGAGCTGCGCGATGTGCGAGATCTGCGATCCCGTGAAATTCACCCGGAGCGCGTTGTGACCCTGAAAATAGGAATCCGCGGAAGGCGTAATCTCGACCAGTGAGGAGGTCGCGCGAAACTCACCGGGCGAGCCCGGCACGGGGCTTTCCTGATATCCAGCGCGCAGCAGGTAGCTGACCAGGTCGCTCGAGCGAAGCGATTCGCCCGCGTAGATGCGTCCCGGAGCGGAATAGACGCGCGACGTGTTCTGGTATATCTGTCCGGTGAGACGCTCGTTGATCAGGTGGCCGAACTTAATGTAGTAATACGTGAGGACGGACGCGGCGCCGAGGAGTAAAGCGAGGCCGCCCGCAAGCAATCCGATGCCTAACCGGGATGTCCAGAAGCCGGGGACAATTCGAATCCGCAATCAATCTCTCCGGTACAGTGCAAGCAGAGCGCTGGGACGCGTCAAAATGGCCGGGCAAACGCTGCGTCACCGGGGCTGGATCGGTCCAACCTTGCTCCCGGAGGCCCGCATACCTGAAGTTCCATTCTAGATCGTATGGTTGTCTGCGTGGGGATGAAATTGCAATGTGTATTGGTAGACTTTCAGATCAATGGGCACGGAATAATCGGTTCCGATTTCGACGCTTCCGTTGGTGACGTTGACGTGGATGTCTTCGCGCTTCGCGGGAATGTCGAGTTCCTGAGCCTTCTTGTAAACGTCGTCGCGAATGTCGTCCACGCTCTTTTTAGGATAGCCGGTCAGCGCAAACCGCGATTCAGCCTCGATGGAATCCTGAAACTGATAGGCTTCGACGTACACGGGAACGATTTTCACCGCCGTGAATCCCAGCGCTCCCACGATGACGATCGTAAGAAGCAGGCTCAGCTTAGAGCCGCCCCGCTCGCCGTTTTGGTTTGACCGGTTCATCAAAACAGTAGGCCCTCCGGGGCCTCTTGCCGTAATTTTAAGTTACCACGATGGGGAGGCCGCGAAGCTGCCGCAGAATAGTGCGTGTTTGCGATGAGTAAACGCCCCGGCCCGGACTTGCTGCGTGCAGCCTCACTCCAGGGCCGATAAGCGGCGGTCCCGGCGTAACGAATGCCAACGGTAGTCGCTTCAGCTCCGAGCAAGACATGCCCGGTGCCATCCGACATACACTGTTCTTTACATTATATGTTAACTATGGTTAATATACTTGCGACACCTCACTTAATATAACGCGGGACCACGAACTGGACCAAATGCTTCCAGGGTGACGTAGGGAAACGGCAAGATGCGCGACATGAACGGCACGCCCTTCCATCGATTGATTCTGGCAAGCTTGCTCTTCGTCACTCTCGCTCTGCGTGTATCGGCGCAGGGTGAAACCACAAGCGCAATCGTTGGCCAGGTGACGGACGTGTCGGGTGCGGCGATTCCGGGTGCAACGGTGACGATCGCGAATCGAGAGACCGGTCTCAAGCGCGGCGCCAAGACCGACGGCGAGGGCCGGTTTAACTTTCCCCAGCTTTTGCCGGGCGCGTATTCCGTCGGCGCGGAGGCCGATGGCTTCGACCCTCAGCAAATTGACAATGTGATTTCCGGGTTAGGACAAGAGCAGACGGTCAATATGACGCTGAAGGTGGCTCGATCGAACCAGACGATCGAGGTTTCCGCGGAAGCGCCGCTTATCAACCCCGGGAACGCGAACACCTCCACAACTCTCAACGCGCCATCGCTCGAAAATCTTCCGAATCCGGGCGGGGACCTGACGTATCCGTTGCAATTCGCTCCGGGCGCACTGATGAACACGGCCGGCAGTGGAAATGACTTCGTAGGAAGTTCGAATGGATACGGCAACGTGGAGTTCAACGGCCTACCCGCTCTTTCGAACGGCTATATCGTGGACGGGCTCGAAACCAACGATCCCTTGACGAATCTCAACAGCGGCCTTTCAACGAATCTGGTCTTAGGCTTGAACTCGATTTCAGAGGTGACCGTCAACACGCTTTCCTACTCGGTTGACCAGGGGCGATACGGGGCGGCGCAAATCAACTACGTAACCAAGTCCGGGGCAAATCAGATTCACGGAAATCTCTACGAACTGTGGAACGGCTCGATCTTGAACGCCGCAGATTATTTTACGAACGCCACGCCGGACGATCACAAGCCTCGCTCGACTGTGAATCATTTCGGTGGCAGCCTCGGCGGCCCAATTCTTCAGGACAAACTGTTTTTCTTTTTCGACAGCGAATGGGTGCGCATCGCACTGCCCATCGTGACGCCCACTACCGTCCCGACGCCTGCTTTTGAAAGCTACGTTTTGCAGCAACTTCCGCATGGCGGAATTGATTCGATCACGGGATCAACTTACGCTCCGGCGCTGCAGGAGGTACCGTTCTATCAGAGGATGTTTTCCCTCTACGGAAACCTGAGCGGGAGTTCGCTTCAGGTGCTCGGCTGCCCGTTCAACGCGGACGGCAGTCCGGCAGCCGGCAATCCGCCTGATGGAGACGGTTGCGCCAACCGCCAGAGCGTTTCGCATTCGAGCGATGACCACGAACAGGTCCAGACAGCCCGCGTAGATTGGAACATCGGCGCGAAGGATACAGCCTGGTTTCGCTTTCAGGCTGATACTGGCGTGCAGGCTGCATACACCGACCCAATTAACTCTCTATTTAACTCGGTTTCTCCGCAGCCGCTCTACTCACTTGCGGCAGGATTCACTCATGTCTTCTCGCAGAATCTTGTGAACTACTTCAATCCGGCATTTTCCTGGTACGGAAGCCTATTCGCACCCGCCGATTTTCAAGAGACGCTCGCCGCGTTCCCGATCGTCTTGCAAGGGAACGGCGCGAACGCGCCTTTCACCACAATGGGCGGCCTCGATAACACGTGGCTCCAGGGACGGCGCGCCACGCGGTTTTTCATCAACGATAATCTTGCCTGGACGCATGGCGCCCACGAACTCAGGTTTGGAACAAATACGCGAGTCTTTCGTCTCAACGATTTCGACTTTGGCGAAGGGACCGTGCCAACGGTCACCTATACAACGTTGCCCCAGTTCATTTACGGAGTGGCTTCCACCGCGACGGAGACGTTTCCACTTTCGACGCACGAGCCGTTCAGCTTCCTCAATCTGGACCTCTACGCCCAAGACACCTGGAAAGTGACTCCCAAGCTCACCTGGACCTTCGGGATTCGCGACACGTTCAACTCCAATCCCCTGAATCCGCATGACGAAATTGGGCGCCTTCGCGGTTCGTTCAGCTCGATTTCCCACGACGTTGATCAACCGCTAAGCGACGCAATTCAAACTCATCTTGGAAAGCTGTTTGACTCCACTCCGCTCGCAATCCTTCAGCCGAGAACGGCGATCGCGTGGCAGTTCGGGCCGAATTTCATCCTTCGAACAGGCATCGGCCTCTTCAGCGACATTATGCCTGGCAGCGTTGCCGACACGGTCGGCATGAATCCTCCATACGTACGCACGTTCACGGGAGGATTGCTAGGCACGGTTGGCGGCGCCGCGATTGCGCCCGGAGTCCCCAACAGCGCGATTGACGCCACGATTGCCGCCAATAAAGCCTTCGGTTCAGGATTCGCGCAGGGCGAGCTCTCGTGCGCGTCTCCGGAGGCAAATTCCGCGGCTTGCCTTCCTCAAGTCGCTATCACTGCGGTGCCGGGCGGCGAACTTCGCGCGCCGTACTTCATGGAATGGAGTCTCGGAATCGAGCATCAACTCGGGAGCTCGGCTAGCGTGCATGCGCAATACGTGGGCACGCGCGCGCTCGACCAACCATATCTGACCCAGGTGAACGGTTATCAGACGGTGTGCCAGGGCTGCTTTGCTCCGTTCCCCTACTTGGAGCCGACCGATCCGAGATTTGGCGCGGTGACGCAGTTTTCCACGGGCGCCAGCAGTCTTTACAACGGACTTCAACTAACCGCCATGAAGCGACTCGGCCGCGGATTGCAGGGACAAGTCAATTACACGCTCAGCCGGTGTATGGACCAAGTCTCGAACGGCGGATTCTTGCAATTCGCGGCAGGCGGAATCCTTACTCCCCTGCCGGGAGGTCTCGCTCGCGATTACGGCCCCTGCGACTATGACATCCGGCATAATCTCAACGCCGAATACGTGTATCAGCTGCCTGTTCATGTGCGGAACCGCGGCCTGGGCGGCGTGCTGAACGGCTGGCAAGTTTCCGGCACATTCGTTTGGCACAGCGGGATCCCGTTTTCAGTGCTGAGCACGCCCTATTCGGGAGACGGCAACGGCATTGTGCAGGGAGGCGGTCCCCAATTTGCTGGCGTCGTTCCCGGCGTTCCACTGTACGAGCACAGGCCTATTTCGGGCGTGACGCAGCCCGGGACGATTCAATGGCTCAACCCGGACGCGTTTGCCTCAGCGGTTGACCCGGGCACGGGCGCATGCAACGGTGGCGACAATCCACGGAATTGCGAGTTCGGGGATTTGGGCCGCAATTCGCTGCGCGGCCCCGATTTTTTCTGGAGCGACTTCTACATCACGAAGTGGTTTCCACTGTCGGAGCACCTAAAGTTGCGGCTCGATGCTCAGTTCTTTAACGTCTTCAACCACGCGGACTTCGGCCTGCCGAGCATGGTCTTGGCCGGCATCCCGGGAGAACCCTCCACGCAGACCGGATTCGGAGCACTGACTTACACCACATCGCCGCCGACTGGACTGCTCGGCGTCGGGCTGGGCGGCGATAGCTCTCCGCGCATGATCGCTTTCCAGGCGCGTTTGGAGTTTTGAGCTACGGCGAGATGTTTCGTCAGCAGGTGTCGCGAATTCGCGGCCGCTCAGTCTGGGATGTTCGTCAGTACGCCTTCGCGAAAATTGCCTTCTCGGCGGCGGGCTGGCCGCAATAGATACACTTTCCCGAGCCGCCCGGCTGCTCCAGAGGGATGCAGCGCATGGTCGCCTTGGTCTCTTCCTTGATCTTTTCTTCGCATTCGGTGCCGCCGCACCACCAGGAAAACGCAAAGCCTTTCTCGACCGCCTTCTTGAACTCTTCGTAATCCGCGGGTTCGGCCGTGTTCGCTCTGCGGAATTCGAGCGCGCGATCGTACAGCGCTTTCTGAATCTCCTCGAGCATTTGCGCCACTGCAGCGGCAATTCCCTGCTGCGGGACGAACGACTTCCCTTCCTTGCCCGGCCGATCGCGACGTGCGAGGACCACCGAGGCCTTGGCGACATCCTTCGGCCCAAGCTCGAGCCGCAGCGGAACGCCGCGCATCTCCCAGTCATTGAACTTGAAGCCGGGGCTCATTCCTTCGCGCTCGTCCATCTTCACGCGGATGCCGGCGTCAACCAATTCGCGCCGGAGCCGCTGGGCATTTTCCATCACCGCGGCGCGCTCGTCGTCCGTCTTGTAAATCGGGACGATCACCAGCTGAAACGGCGCAAGGCGAGGCGGCAAAATCAATCCCTGATCGTCGCCGTGAACCATGATGATGGCGCCCACGAACCGCGTAGACATTCCCCACGAGGTCGTCCAGCAATGTTGCAAGACGCCGCCCTTATCAAGGTACCGAATCTCGAACGCCTTCGCGAAATTCTGGCCGAGATTGTGCGAAGTGCCCGCCTGCAGTGCTTTGCAATCGCCCATCATGGCTTCAATTGAATAGGTCTGATCGGCGCCCGCAAATCGCTCGGCCGCTGATTTGCGCCCCGGAATCACGGGCACCGCCGCCTCGCGCACCGCAAAATCTGTATAGATGTCGAGCATCTGGCGCGTTTCAGCTTCCGCTTCTTCAGCGGTCGCGTGCGCCGTGTGCCCTTCCTGCCAGAAAAATTCGAGCGTGCGCAGAAACAGCCGCGTGCGAAGTTCCCAACGTACCACGCTGTTCCATTGATTGATCAGGATCGGCAGGTCGCGGTACGACTGAATCCACTTCGCATATGCGTGCCCGATGATCGTTTCCGATGTCGGGCGGATCACCAGCGGCTCTTCCAGTTTCTCGCCGCCGCCATGCGTCACCACCGCCAGTTCGGGTGAAAATCCGGCGACGTGCGATTTTTCCTTGTCAATGAAGCTGCGCGGAATCAAAAGCGGAAACGCCGCGTTGACGTGCCCGGTGGCCTTGAAACGCTTGTCCAGAGCCGCCGTGATATTTTCCCACAGCGCCCAGCCATACGGACGCACGATCATGCAGCCGCGCACCGGCGCGTAGTCGGCGAGCTCGGCCCGCAGGACGAGCTGGTTGTACCATTCCGAAAAATCTTCCGCGCGCGTCGTCAGCTTCATGTCCGGCATTCTGTTGTTTGTCCTTGTCCGCGCCTGGGCCCGCACAACGCAATCCGCCACTTGGCGGAGAATCATTATCAAGGTGGGATAAGGCCGCGTCCAGAGTTTGTTCCGAGCTCCGAAGGGCCCTGGCGGATCTAGCGCGACTTCTTCCTTGTGCCGCGCTGCGCTAATCGCGGAGTGTTCGGAAGGGCCGCCTCGTCGAGGGGAGCGCGGGCATCATCGTTGAGGGTTATAACCAGGCGCCGGAGAAGAAGCGTCAGCGCGCGCTGCTCTGGAGCTGTGAACGGCGATATCAGGCGCGCACGCGCACGAGCGGTATTCCTCTGAGCACGATTGAGCAGTCGAAGTCCCGACGGGCTGATTCGCAGGCCGTAGCAACGGCGGTCCTCCGTTCTTTGATCCCGGAGCATCAGCCCGCGCTTGATCAGATTGGACACGACCAATGCGGTCGTAAAGCGGTCAACACCAGCCAGGCGCGAGACTTCCATCTGGTCTATCCCTCGCACTTCCTTCACAACGGAGAGCACGGCGAGCTGGGATGGAGTAATCGCCAGGTCGTGGCATTCGTCGCTAAAAATCGAAACCGCGATGTGGTGGGCGCGCCAAAGCAGGAAACCAGGCCGGGTGTGCAGGGAATTAACGGCCCTGGACAAGCGCTTCTTCATGTGATTTCTGTGAAGCGAATCTGGCATTTTCCCTACGGGTTCGACTAAGTGGCGTACTTCTAACACAAATTCGTCTCTCAGGCAATGCAAGAGCTGTACCCATGGGAGCGATCCGGCGCGTCTGATCGCGTAGCGATTTTTTGCCCGCCTGCACTGTGCTTTTCACATAATATGAGTACATATGTGAGTATCTATGTGAGTACCTATGTTGATTCAGTCTTGACACTCCGAAGGACGCCGTAGTACTTAAGATGTGCTGTACAGAGTGGGTTGAACTTCAAGAAGGTGGTCCCGGGGGGGAATGTGAATCGGCTAAATCCAGCGACTGATTATCATACTGTTGTGAAGTTATTTTCTTGCGCGCTCGTGTGCGCACTGGGCCTGTTGTTTTTCGTTTTTGGCGCAAATCGTGTCGAGGCCCAAACTCAAACCGCAACCATTTCGGGCACGGCAACCGATCCTTCCGGCGGGGCGTTGGTTGGCGCAAAAGTCCAGGTAACCAATGTTGGCACCAACGTAGAACAAGCGACCGTAACCGACGGACAGGGCCGGTACGAAGTGGCGGACCTTCCGATCGGAACCTACGATATTCAGGCGTCGCTATCGGGCTTTCAGACCGTCACTCACAAAGGCGTCACGTTGACCGTCGGCGCACATCCGCTCGTCGATTTCGCGCTTCCCGTTGGCGAGGCCACGCAGAACGTCACGGTAGAGGGCCAAGTGTCGCAAGTGGAAACTCAATCGGCGACGGTGTCTTCGCTCGTCAGCCAAACGCAATTGGAGCAGTTGCCACTGAACGGACGCAACTACACCCAGCTCCTCGAGCTGGCTCCGGGCGTTCAATCGTTCAGCAATAGCCCCGGAGGCAGCTCTGGCCCTGGAGGCGGGGGAACGTCCGGTTCCTTCTATGGCAATCAGACGAGCTATTCGTTCGCCGGATCCCGGCCCGAAGGACAGGCATTTTTGCTGGATAACGAAGACGTGCGGGATTTCTGGGAGCACGGTCCAGGATCGGCCGCCCTCGGGACGGCTCTGGGCGTTGAGGGAATTTCAGAGTTTCAGATTCTGACCAACACCTACGGCGCTCAGTTTGGCGGAAACGGCGCCGTGGTGAATGAAGCGAGCAAATCCGGATCGAACGAATATCACGGCTCCGGATATGAGTTCCTGCGCAACAGCGCGCTGGACTCGCGCAACTTCTTCGATTTCACGGGCACGGGCGGCACGAATGCGGACGGATCTCCGACCGTTACTCCCAACGAGAAACCCGAATTCCGGCAGAACCAGTTTGGCGGCAGCGTCGGCGGGCCCATCGAAAAAGATAAACTATTTTTCTTCGCGAACTACGAGGGCCTGCGAAATTTCCTCGGAACCACCGTGACCTCACTAGTCCCCGAGCCTTACGTTTCTCTGGGCGAGTTGCCTTGCGCTAATCAGGCCCCTGCCAATGCGGCTTGCCCGGCAGACGCATCCGGAACGCCAGGTAGCGCAACGAATCCAATTCTCCCCATCCCCGGAGGGCTCGGATCGGGTGCGGGCGGCCAATCCATCGCGGCGGCTTCCACCCTTGCCCAGATTTTGGCGCTCTATCCGACACCGAACTCCACGGCCGGCACGGCCGATCGCGGCGGTTATTCAAATTTCACCAACGTCAACACCACCGCCCAGTCCGAGAATTACGTCATCGGGCGCATTGACTACAACTTGTCTTCGAAGGATACCGTCTTCGGGCGCTATGTTTCCGACCGCTCTCAATTGAGCAATCCGTTTGCCGGCTCGCCCGTGCTTGCCGATTGGCCAGAGGTGGCCAACTCCGCGAACCAGTATTTCACGCTGCAGGAGCGGAGAATTGTTTCGGCCACGGTTGTGAACGAGATTCGCTTCAACTTTACACGCACCTTTGAAACCGCCAATACAACGACAACGCCTGATTCCGCGTTGCAGTTTGTTCCGGGCTTTCCGGACGGATCGATCACTGCGGGCTGCCCCGGCTGCGCTCCGCTTGGCGCGAATACGGGACTGCCGTACATTCTCGCTCAGAATAAGATTGGCGGCGGCGACGATCTGGTCTGGACCCACGGCTCCCACAGCTTCAAGGTGGGTGTGTCCATCACCCGCGTCCAATCCAATATCTACGCTCCCTTCGTATACGGCGGCGATTACATTTACTTTGGCGAGCAGTCATTCATGACGGGCAATCCATTCCTGTTCCTGGGAACGTATCCGGGACACGATAATTCCCGCCGTAACTTCCGGGAAGTTGACTACGCGCCTTACTTCGAGGACGACTGGAAGGTGACGTCGAGACTGACCTTGAATCTCGGCGTACGATATGACTACGCGACGAACCCGACGGGTGGTCCGTTCACGACCATCGTCAATGCTCCGTTCCCGGATACCAACAACTACTTCACAGCTCCCGGCGGAGCCTCATATGCCACGGGCTATACGCCGGTCCGGCATATTTTCCAATCGAATCCAAACGCAGAAAACTTCGAGCCGCGCATCGGTGTCGCTTTCGATCCGTTCTCGAATCACAAGACTTCAATCCGCGCTGGTTTCGGGCTTTTCCACGATCAGGTCGCGCCTCGAACGTACGCATCCGCTTCATACCTGTCGTTTCCGTATGCCAGCGCCGATTTTGAGAGCTTCGCTCAAAATATCGGATTTCCGAACCCGTTCCCGGGCGTAGTTCCAGGCGGCCCGACAGCGGCAATCAGTGAATTCGCCGGCGTGAATTACCTGACCGGCGGCTCACCGTACGTTATGCAGTACAACTTGACGATCCAGCGTCAGATTACCCCCGGCACCGTTCTGTCCGTCGGATATATCGGATCGGAAGGCCGGCACTTGTTCACCGAGGTGGATTTGAATGCCCCGATGTGCGCGACCAGCGCAGCAAATGAAGCAGCTGGGATTTTCACGACCGGCTGCCAGGACCCTGCGAGCACATACTTCGCGAACGGCGCCACTTTCGCGCAGAACCCGCGCATCAGCACCGCCGCAAACCCGCAGGCTCCGACTTCCCTTACGTCGATCCTCGGGCCAGGCTCGAATGCATATTTCGGACAGCTCAGCACGGCTGTCGCGCAGCAAACATCGAACTACAATTCTTTGCAGATTTCCTTGAATCATCAATTCAGCCGTTCATTTTCAGGGCAAGCGTCGTACACATACTCAAAGTGCCTGGGAACCGGCTCCGCTTCGTCTGGACTCGAGCAGGACATTTACGAACAGGCGGACCCGTACGATCGGAAATATGACTACGGTCTCTGCAGTTTCGATATTCGCCACAACTTCGTAGCCAACGGTGTCTACAGCCTGCCGTTCCGGGGAAACCGTCTCGTGGAGGGATGGCAGGTCAGCTCGATCCTCCGCGCGAACACCGGTCTACCCGTCACAATTCAAGAGGGAGCCGATGTTACGGACCTCGCCGCCATTCAGGGAGATCGGCCGGATTATTCCGGCACGTGCCCGGGTGGGAGAGATCAGGTTCTCGGCAAGTGGTACAACTGGTTTAACTCCACGTGCTATACGTCGCAACCATTTGGTACGTTGGGCGATGTTCCGAGAGGATCTGTGACCGGCCCAGGGCTCGTCAATCTCGATTTCTCCTTGATCAAGAACACAAAAGTCTGGGAGGGATTGAACGCCCAGTTCCGCGCGGAATTCTACAATGTTTTGAATCACACGAATTTCGCGCAACCACTCGCGACTGGAGTGCTGACCGGCGCCGCATTTGCGGCTACGGCGGCGCCCACCGGCCAACCGGGTGATTCGGGCTCAATCGAAGGCACGGCAACTACTTCGCGCGAGATTCAGTTCGGATTGAAGCTCACGTTCTAGACTGGCATTGTTTTTCTGATCGAAAAAGGCCCGACCGGCGCAGTTTCAAACGCCGGTCGGGCCTTTTTTTCCCACAACCCTTCGCGAAGTTCCTGCTCCGTTTTTCTCCATACGAAACATCCCCGCCGCTTGTTTCGGCTGCCAGGCAATATGCGAATTCCGTTCGGGGACCGGCCGAAGTTGGTGAACACAGGCGTTGAATGAACTTGACAAGCGATAATCGCGCGTAGTACTAAGTGCCCCAGCACGAGCGCCCTGGGGGGCGCTACGACATTTTGTACGAGATATTCAGGGGGGTGGGGGAATGACCAGTAATTTCAATCGTACGTTGAAGTGTGTCTCGATCTGCGCGCTCGCTGCGCTGTTACTGATGTTCGTAGGCGCAAGCGGCGTTCAGGCGCAAAGCGCCTCGACTGGAGCGCTGTCCGGAACAGTCACCGATCCTTCCGGCGGCAGCATCTCCGGCGCGACGGTCACGGCGACCAACATCGGCACAGGTCAGTCGCGCACAACTACTACTGACGCCAGCGGCTCCTATAAGATTTCACAGCTCCCGCCTGGAAATTACGGCGTGAAATTCTCCGCGTCCGGCTTTAAGACCGCCGATGTCGCGTCGATCACCATTGACATCACCGAGACCCCCGTGCTGAATCGCAGTCTTGAAATCGGCTCGCAGAATCAGCAAGTAACCGTCGAAGCCACAGCCGAGACTGTCCAAACGCAGAACGCCACGGTTGGAGGGTTGGTCGCCGGGCAAACTGTTGTTGAGCTGCCCCTGAGCACGCGCAACTACACCCAGGTTATCGATCTCTCGCCCGGTGTCACGGCAAACGTCGCGACGGCAACAGCGGTCGGAAACGGCACCGAGGATATTAACGTGAACGGTTCCGGCTCTGATCAGAACACTTACATGATGGACGGAGTCATTACCACGAACTACGGCAGCGGCGGCGCAGCGCAGTCGGGCAGCTATGCCGGAATTCCGATCCCCAACCCGGACTCGATTCAGGAGTTCAAGGTCCAGACGTCACAATACGACGCCGCATATGGCCAGAACCCCGGCGCAAACGTCAACGTGGTGACCAAGAGCGGCACCAATCAGCTCCACGGAGCGATCTGGGAGTTCAACCGCAATAACTTCTTCAACGCCAACGATTTCTTCTACAAGCGGTCGGAAGCCGGCGAAGGACTGCCCAATGCACCGCCCGAAGTGAAGCAGAACCAGTATGGCGGCACGGTGGGGGGACCGATCATCAAAGATAAGCTCTTCGTCTTTGGTTCCTACCAGGGTACGCGGCAGCTCAACGGAATCGGCAGCAACGGCTTCGCCACGGGTATCACTTCCGTCGGCCTGATTCCGTTGAACGAGCCGGGGGTTCCCTTTGCGGAGGCGCGGTCGGACCAGGGCGCCGGATACACGATACCGCTCGATTACGGTATTCAGAATCCGTTGAATGCTAACTCTGCAGCCGCCATCGGCTCGCCCTGCGATGCTTCGACGTACCGGAAATACCTGGGGTGCGCGTTTGGTGGGGAATCAGACATCCTGGGCTTCCTGGGCTTGGGTACGTCCACCACGGTGGCGAACAACGGCTCCAATATCAGCCAGACGTTCATCAATCTCGCTCAGCAGACGGAGAAAATTCCGCAGGTGAAGGGTGGCTTCAACAATGGCTATTACCTTCCTAGCGTGCGTTACAACTCGAGTGGCGTGCCGTTCTGCGTGGCCACCGACTCATGCGCTTCGCCGACAACCATTTCCCAAGCCACGGCCGCCAATGAAGATCAGTTCATGATCAACACGGATTACATCCTTTCGCCTAAGAACACCCTGTCCGAGAAGTACTTCTTCTCCAAGGATCCGCAGACCCAGAGTTTCAGTTGCATCCTCAGCGGCTGCGACCCCGGGGCTCCGGAGGACGGACACTACGGTTCGCAATCGGCCGTTGTGAAGCTCACGTCAGTGGTCACCAACAATTTTGTGAACGAAGTATGGGGCTCGGCCCAGCGGTTGTTCCTAAATGTTACTGACGGTGTCACGGTCCAGTCGTGCGCCGGTGATGGCATCACCCCTCTCGACCTTATTCCGGCCATTAACAACGGCGCACCTTGCCCCTTGTCGGCGGCTGCCGCCAACAACCGCGAAGACTCTTTGGTCCCGGTTCTCGGCGCCTTCACGTTTCCAGGGTCAAACTGGGGAGCCTGGCAGGCCGGCGGGAATTTCTTTTCGGCCACCCATAGCCTCCAGCAGAGCTTCCTGACGGGCGACCAGATTTCCTGGAACCATGGCAAGCATTCGATTCGAGCTGGCGTTAACACACAGCGCATTCAGTGGAATTGGGCGCAGCCGGACCGGGAAAGAGGTTGGATCGTCGCCGGGAATAATGCCGATCTCATGACCAGCAGCCCCGGCGCAGCCGGCGGTACGCCCCTCCCCGCCGACAACGCGTTTTTCATCAACCTTACCTATCGTCTGTTGCCGAACGGCACAACGAATCCACACCACTGGCGCATCAACGAATTCTCGTCGTTCGCTCAGGACGACATCAAAGTGACACGGCACCTCACAGTGAACGTGGGGCTTCGCTGGGAATATGACGGATGGCCCTCCGATAACGAAGGCATCTTCACGAACTTCGCCCACGAGTACGCCGGTCTCGTGGATACGGGCTCTTTCTTCCTGAATAATCCCGGCGGCACTCTGGCGGGCTATCTGATCCAAAAGAATTTCAACCGGCCGTTCTACGGAAATCTTACCGGTCAGTTCGGGTCAACCGGGATCGCCATCAACGACAACGACACGTTGTTGAGAGGCTCTCCTCTCGACAACTTCTCTCCGCGCATCGGTCTAGCGTGGCAGGCGAGGGATAAACTTGTTATTCGCGCGGGCTACGGCATGTTCTTCGACCGCGTTTACGGCAACCTCGTGGGGGATAATATCCTGGGCAATATGCCTCCTTACGCCACCGGCATCGGCACGGCTCCATCGGAAACTCTGGAAAGTCCTTTCGTGACGCAGGCATTCCTTGGATTCATCCCGCGAACTCTAGTAGTGGCCGCGGGAGATCCAGTGAACGGCGCTACCACCATCACGGACATAAACGGTGGCAATGCCTCGGGGCTCCTCACGTCAGGCGATGACCCACTCATGCGCACACCCAAAATCCAGCAATATAATCTCGACACTCAATACGAGTTTGCGCGCGGTTGGGTGCTCGATGTCGGCTATATCGGGACGCATGGAATCCACCTCTTCGATTGGAACCGCGAACCAAACCTCGCGTATCTCGTCGCCGGCGCCCCCGATCCACCGACCGATCAGGTCAACATAAATCTTGAGCGGCCCGCCAGCTCGTTCCCGATGAACGATGTTGGCAACACCAATCCCGCTACTCAGGTTTTGGCTAACACCTCCAGCAATTACCTTGGCCGTGTCGGTTACCTCGGCGTGGCTCCGGGAGGTTTGCAGCAAGTCGAAACCGACGGAAATCACTTGTACAACAGTTTGCAGGCCCAGCTCCGGCACACGTTTTCCCATGGTCTGACTCTTCAGGCTTCTTACACCTGGAGCAGCCTCAAGACCGATATCAACGCCAGCGAAGCTGGGGCTGGCATTGCCACGGGCGGCAACGTCCTTTCTGGCAGCGCTTCCACGAACGACCCCTTGAATGACCGCCAGCAATACGGTCCGGCGGCCTTCAATCGCCCCAACCGTTTTGTGCTCAGCTACAACTACGATGTGCCATACAAGGGAGACGGCTGGCACGAAAAGGTTCTGGGTGGGTGGGGCGTTTCCGGCGTGACCACAATTCAGGACGGTCTGCCTTTCACGCTTGTTGATTCAAGCACCCCGGCACTTCTCTACGGCAGCGGTGAGGCCACGGGCGCTTACAGCCGGGTCGAACTTGCGGACCCGATCGATTGCAACGCAAAGACCGGTAATTGCAAGTCGGGTATTCCCCTCGGCACGTCGGGCAGCATGGTGTCCCGCGTAGGCGGGTTCCTCAATCCGGCTGCGGTCGTCCCAGCTCCCGAGTTTGGTGGAATTCCCAACCCGGGAGGCGGCTCGACAGGTAACTGCTCGGGTGCCGACCCGGCGTTCCTTGAATGCGGCACGGGCTTCGGCGATTCCGGTGTCGGAGTCATCAGGTGCTGCACGCAGCTGAACTTCGACATGGGAATCATCAAGAATACGAGGGTCGGAGGACTTCGGGAAGACGCCAACCTTCAGTTCCGGGCGGAATTCTATAACCTCTTCAATCACGCGCAGTTCAATTTGCCCGTCAACGATCGCAACACGAGCGACTATGGAGAGATCACCTCGAGTTCGGTCCCGGGGCGCATTATGCAGTTTGGCTTGAAATACACTTTCTAGCCGACCTGCCGAACACGATCGCGGTTTTTTAGTGCAGTGTGACCCGGCCGGCGCCTGACAGGGCGTCGGCCGGGTCTTCCTGTTTCGTCTTCCGCCGCTCCCTCGCCTTACGCTCGTATTCTTCACAGCCACGCAACTTGTCTGGCGGCGCTCGCTACGCATCACCGCTTTTGCTAAGATGAGCGCACGTATGGCCCACGAGACACCAGACCTTCGCAGGATGAGCCGCTCACTCGAAGAAGTTGATCCGGCCATTGCAGCGGTCCTCCGCGACGAGGTCCGCCGCCAGGCCACCGGCCTGGAGCTGATCCCATCCGAGAATTTCGTTTCCGAAGCGGTGATGGAAACGATGGGCTCGGTGCTCACGAACAAATATGCCGAGGGCTACCCGGGCAAGCGCTACTACGGCGGCTGCGAATTCGTGGATCAGGCCGAGCAGCTCGCCATTGACCGCGCGAAGGCGCTCTTCGGCGCCGAGCATGCCAACGTCCAGCCTCACTCTGGCACACAGGCGAACATCGCCGTCTATATGACGGCGCTGCAGCCGGGCGACACCGTGCTGGGAATGAACCTGGCGCACGGCGGCCACCTGACGCACGGACATCCGCTGAATTTTTCCGGCAAGACTTACAATTTCGTCCCCTATGGCGTGGCAAAAGTGACCGAGACAATCGACTACGACGAGCTCGAGCGCCTCGCACGCGAGCATAAGCCAAAAATGATCGTTGCCGGCGCCAGCGCCTATTCGCGCATTTTCGATTTTCCGCGCATGGCGCAAATCGCGCAGTCAATCGGCGCGCTGCTGTTCGTGGACATGGCGCATATCGCGGGCCTTATCGCTGCCGGCGTGCACCCGAGTCCCGTGCCCTATGCCGACTTCGTCGCGACCACCACGCACAAGACGCTGCGCGGCCCTCGCGGCGGCCTGATTCTCTGCCGCGAGAAATATGCCAAGGATCTCGATCGTGCCACCTTTCCGGGCATCCAGGGCGGCCCGCTGATGCACATCATTGCAGCCAAGGCTGTCTGCCTGAAGGAAGCGGCGGAGCCGGGGTTCGCCGAATACCAGCGGCAGGTGGTCTCCAACGCTCAGGCGCTCGCCGCAGCTGTGGCCAGGCGCGGCTTCCGAATCGTCAGCGGCGGCACGGACAATCATCTCTTCCTGGTGGACGTCAATTGCCGCGGGTTGACGGGCAGCGTGGCGCAACCGGCGCTGGATCGCTCCGGCATCACGGTCAACAAGAATTCCATTCCGTTTGACCCGCTGCCCCCCCTGAAGGCTGGCGGCATTCGCATGGGCACTCCTGCGGTCACCACGCGTGGCATGCGCGAACCCGAAATGGAGCGGATCGCAGGCTGGATCGCCGAAGTGCTCGACCACCTGGGCGATACCGCAATCGAGCAGCGCGTACGCGGCGAAGTGGCCGCATTCGCCGCTCAGTTCCCTCTCTATGCGCGCCGCCTGGAGGCTGCTGAAGCAGCGCTCGCGGGCGCTAGCACTGCTCGCTGAGCCCTTTGCGCTCGAATCCGCGCTCTCTCACCACGCCCCGCAAGATAACCATTAAGAATCTCTCATCCCTTTCGACTCCGAACCGTTAGACAATCATAGGATGGGGCTGCAGTCCTCTCTCGATGAACGCTTCGCTGGTCCGGTCACTCGATTTGAACGCGAGGAGGCTCGCCAAATTCAGTATTCGCTCTTGCCTGCCTGCTCGCTCGAGGCGCCTTCGTTCGAAATCGCGTACCGATTTTCGCCGTATGCCGGCGTTGGGGGAGATTTCGCGGACTTTTTCGAGCTGCCGGATGGTCAAGTGGGGCTGTACATCGGCGACGTCGTCGGCAAGGGCCTTCCGGCCGCGCTCTATGCGGCGCTCGTAATGGGCCTCTTGCGCGGCTTGCACAAGACCGGCTCCAGCACTGCCGAATCGCTCGCGCTCCTGAACAACCGCATGCTGGTGCGGCCCGTGACTGGGCGATATGCCACCACGCTGTACGCGATATTTGATCCCGCCTCGCGTAAATTGACTTTCTCAAACGCCGGCATGCCGCAACCGCTGCTGGTGTCCGAATCCGGCTGCAGGCCGCTTGGCGAAGGCGGATTGCCTTCCGGTATTTTCCCCGGGGCTACGTACGACAGCCATTGCGTCGAACTTTTCCCCGGCGACGCCGTGCTGTTCGCCACGGACGGACTCCACGAACTTCGCGACCGTCACGATAAGGATTTCAGCTGGGAAAGGCTCCAGGATACATGGCTGCAGTGCCGCTGCAGGACCGCCGAAGATTCGCTGACATTGCTTTTCGAGGAGGCGCGCCAGTTCTGCGAAGGCGGCAGCGAGCAGCAGGACGACATCACCACCGTCGTGCTGAAGGTTCGGGGTTAGACGATCTGAATTTCGAGTTCGACAACACGTCCATCACGAATCGAAAAGGCACGCACGGGCTTCGCCGCATCGCGGCGCGGTGAGAGGATAAAGTAGGTTTCCTCCGAATAGTATGCAAGCTCGATATCCCGCGTGGATGGCTCGTTTTTGCCGTCGGGATGCGAATGGTAGATGCCGAGAAACTCCAGCCCCGCGGCGCGGAATTCCCGCATCATCCGGAAGATTTCTTTGGGCGCAATCTCGTAGCTCTTCGCGGGCTCGCTAGCCACATTTTCCGCCGGGAAGACGTATGTGACCACGCCGCCGCTACCAGCAAGAAGTCCGCAGCACTCCAGCTTTGTTTCCTGCAGCGCGCGTTTCCCTAACTCCTCGGCAACCTCGCGCTGAATTCGAATGATGGCGCCCATTCCGGAAGTCTATACCGGGACGCATGCAGGATGAAAACACCCGAGGATTGTAGGGACGCCGCTAGCCGCGCCCCTCCTTCCCGCCAAATTGATGCGCTAGGCCTTCTGCGCCTGCCGCCGCAAGAAGGTCGGCACGTCGAGGTCGTCGGCCGGCATTTCCGGCACGACGTCGCTGACGTTGCGGGCGACCTGCTGCACCACATTTGTCTGCGGCGGAGCGACGGTGGCTTCGCGTTCCGATTTCCACGTCTTCGGCAGATACGATGGCCGCGTATTCGTCTTCTTGCCGGCCACTTCGCGGAAACCCGCGGCGATCACCGTGATCTTCACCGATTCCTTCATCGCGTCATCCTGCACCGCGCCGAATATGATGTTCGCGTTCTCGTGCGCGGCTTTCTGAATGATGGACGAAGCCTCGTGAATTTCATGCAGCGAGAGGCTGGACGATCCGGTGACGTTGATCAGGATTCCCTGCGCGCCGTTGATGCAATTGTCCTCGAGCAGCGGGCTATTGATGGCGCGGTTCGCGGCGTCAATCGCGCGGTTCGATCCCGACGCGACCGCCGTGCCCATCACCGCGTAGCCCTGGCCGGACATAATTGTTTTCACGTCCGCGAAGTCGCGATTGATGATTCCAGGAATCGTAATGATGTCGGAAATTCCCTGCACGGCCTGACGCAGGATGTCGTCGGCGATGCGGAACGCCTCGAAGAAACTCGTGCCCTGCTCGACGCACTCCATCAGCCGCTCGTTCGGGATCACGATCACGGTGTCCACGCATCCGACCAGCTCGTTCAGCGCCTGCTCGGCCTGCTGCATGCGCCGCTTGCCCTCGAATGCAAACGGCTTCGTCACAACCGCCACCGTGAGAGCGCCGAGCTCGCTTGCCAGATTCGCCACCACCGGCGCCGCGCCGCTGCCGGTGCCCCCGCCGAGCCCGGCCGTGACAAACACCATGTCCGAACCGTCCAAGGCTTCGAGAATTTTCTCCGTATCCTCGAGCGCCGCCTTGCGCCCGACCTCGGGATTCGCGCCCGCGCCCAGCCCCTTCGTCAGCTTCGCGCCAAGCTGCAGCTTCACCGGCGCCTGCGAAAGTTTTAGGGCTTGCAAGTCGGTATTGGCGGCGATGAATTCGACGCCCTCGACTTTGGCGCGGATCATGCGGTTGACGGCGTTCGATCCGCCCCCTCCCACGCCGATCACTTTGATTCTGGCGCCGTCCTGTGCCTCTTCACTGAATGAAACTCGGATGCTCGATTCTTTCGGTGCCATGATTCCTCCCTCAGTCTTGAACTGTGTCGCGAATTGCGAATTTTGCTACGCCAAAATGTCACGCCCCTGCAAACATGCTTTTCAGCTTGCCCATGAAACCCGCAGGACGAGCTCCGGCGAGGCGTCGCGTGCGCGCCCCGTAGAGAACCAGTCCCACCGCGGTTGAATACTCGGGCCGGGAAACCTCTTCGCTCATCCCCGCGAGACCTCGCGGTACCGCCGTCCGTACCGGCAGGTTGAATATCTTTTCGGCCAGCTCCGGCAGCCCGCGGAGCTGCGATCCGCCGCCGGTGAGAATTATTCCAGCGGGGATTTGCGACTCAACACCGCCGCGGCGCATTTCGTCGCGGATGAGCATCAGCAGTTCCTGGGCGCGCGGACCCACGATATCGGCCAGCATCCGAGCGAACACAGTTCGCGGCGGGCGGTCGCCCACGCTGGCAATCTCAATAGGGAAATCTTCGGTCAGGTGTTCGCGGAATGCCTGCGCATGCTCGCGCTTGATCTTTTCCGCTTCTGGGATCGGAGTCCGCAGCCCGACGGCGAGGTCGTTCGTGAAATGGTCGCCGCCGACCGGGACCGCCGCCGTGTGCCGCACCACGCCTCCCGCGTACGCGATCAGCTCGGTTGTGCCGCCGCCGATATCGAGCAGGCATGCGCCCAGCTCGCGTTCGTCCTGCGTGAGGCACGCTTCGGCCGCGGCGAATGGCTCTAGCACCGTGTCGTCCACGCGCACGCCTGCCCGGTTTACCGCCGTCACGATATTCTGCGTGGCTGTGCCGGACGCCGTGACAATATGCACGTTCGCCTCAAGGCGCTGGCCGACCATTCCGATTGCGTCGCGGATATTGTCCTGCGCGTCGAGCGAAAATTCCTGCGGCAACACGTGCAGAACCTCGCGGTCCTCCGGCAGAGTGATCCCGCGCGCCGCCTCGATAGCGCGGCGGACGTCGTCCCGCTGGACGTCTCGCGGCCTCGCGCCCACGGTAATGCCGCCGCGGCTGTTGATCCCGCGCACATGGCCGCCTGCTACGCCGATCATCGCCGATTCCACAGGCACGCCGACAATCGTCTCCGCTACCTCCACCGCCCGGCGAATCGAGCTGACGGCGAGATCGAGGTTTACGATTTGGCCCTTCCGCCAGCCCTTGGACTCCGCCGCGCCCAGCGCCGCGAATTTCACGCCGCCTTCGTCATCCATTTCGCCAATCAACGCGCAGGTCTTCGTGCTGCCGATATCAAGCGCCACAATGTGCCGTTCTTTCTTCGTCAAGCCCGCTCCTCTTATCGCGACCGCTCCATCACCGGGAAACTGTCAGTTCGATTTCTTCACCGCTCGCGCGACTGCTGGTTTGGGTGGGCGTTGCTGCGCCAAGACAGTCCTATCCTGGTTCACCACCGCCTCACGGCTGAATCGCAGATCCACCGACTCAATCGGTCCCGCCTTCGCGCGCCACTGGCCGATATCCTCGACGAGCGTCTGATACTTGCCCGCGAAATCGCTGTTGCCGAAATACACGAGCACGGGAGCATCGGCCTGGCTCCCGGCTGTGTCGCCTCCGAGGCCGGTCAACGTGGCGCGCACGTCATCATCGTCCGCCAAATCCACTTCACTGACTTGGTCGAGCGCGCCCGCGTGCACGGTTTCGATCTGCTGCGCGAAGCCCGAAAAAAGCTGCATGCGCTTCTCGCGGTCCTCCAGCGCCGTATCTGCGCCGATTCCGGTCACAACGGGAAAATGAAAATTGCCCTCGACCGGGCGCTCGAGGATTACGCCGTGCGCATCCACTAGCGCCATATCGTTCGCTTCGCGCACGAATGCCACCGGTGTTCGCTCAGTGATTTCGACTTCAACCCGATTCGGGAGCGCGCGCCGCACAGTTGCTTCCTCGATCCAGGGAAGCGCTTCGATTTGCCGCCGCCGTTCGTCTAAAGGTATTCGCAGGACGCTCTTGCCACGGTCGGCTGCAAAAATTTCGAGCACGCTTGCGGGCGTGACGTTGTGGTTGCCCTTGAGAGCGATCTGCTCGGGATGAACGAGCTCCATTTCCGGAGCAGCCAGCAGAAAATGCGCCAGCTCGTACGCTGCCGACGAGGCCGCGGCGCCCGTGACAACCCACACGGCCACGCGCAGATACGTGCTCCACGCCTTGCGGCCAAATTTCCGCCGCTTGATCTCCAGCGGCTTCTGCCGGCGAAGATACTTCGGCTCTTCGTCCGCCAGAAGTTCCTGGGGATAGGCGTCCGCGTCCATGGCTTTCAGTTTCGCCAGACAATTACCTCGTTCTCGAGTTCCATGCCGTACGCGCCTCGCACGCGCTCGCGCACGTCGTCAATCAATTTCAGCATGTCGGAGCAGCTCGCGTGCCCGGCATTCACAAAAAAGTTGGCGTGCCGGTCGCTCACCATCGCATCTCCCACGCGGTGGCCCTTCAGGCCGAGTTCGTCAATCATCCGGCCCGCCGACCCGCCGGCGGGATTCTTGAAAATGCAGCCGGCGCTTTTCTGATTCAGCGGCTGGCTCGCCCTCCGCTTCTCGTTGCACACTTTGATGCCGGCGATAATTTCCTTGAACGGCTTTGGCGGCAGCTCGAGCTTCACGCGCAGCATCAGGTCGTCGGGCGCGAACGACGTGTGCCGGTAATCGAAACGGATATCGCTGCCGCGCAGCGTCTCAATTTGTCCCGACGCCGCCCGATAGAGTTCCACCTCGCGCACGTGCGGGCCAATTTGCGTCCCATATGCCCCTGCGTTCATCCGCAGAGCGCCGCCAACGCTGCCCGGCACGCCGATCAGGCCTTCCATGCCTCCCAGGTCGTGCTTCGCGCAGAACGTCACCATGCCCCCCAGATCGGCCGATGCATCCACGTACGCCGCGTTGCCTTCCACTCGCATCCCCGGCTTCGCCGTGGGCAGATGCAGCACCACCCAGGGCAGCTCGCCATCCACGATCAGCACGTTCGTGCCGCCGCCCAGAAACCGGTGCGGAATATGTTCGTCCGCAAGCAGGCGCATCACCTCCGGAATCGACTCGTAGCGCCCCAGCAAAATCTCGTCAGTCGCGCCCCCGATTCCGAGCGATGTCTCCTCCGCCAGCGAAATGCCCTGGCGCAATTCGATGCCAAGCTCTTTCAATCGCGCCGCCGCCTTGTCGTTAATCCGCATGGCGCGTCGTCGTAACCCTCGCATCGAGCAGCATGGCCAGTTCCTCGGTCACTCGGCCCACGCTGCCTGCGCCGATCGTCAGCACCGCGTCTCCCGAACGCGCCTCGCGCAGCATGTATTCGATGCCACCCTGCAAAGTGCTCGAGTAAACGACGTTTTTGTGGCCTGCCGAGGTGATGGCTTCGGCCAGGCGTTCGCCGGTGATGCCGTCAATGGGGGCCTCTCCCGCCGCATAGATGTCCGTGATCACCACGATATCCGCCTGATTGAACGAGCTTTGGAAATCCTCCCAGAGATGCTGCGTGCGCGAATAGCGGTGCGGCTGGAAAAGCACCAGCAGGCGCTTGAATCCGCATCCGCGCGCCGCTTCCAGCGTGGCGCGAATCTCGGCCGGGTGATGCCCGTAATCGTCAATCAGCGTCACGCCGGAGTATTTGCCCTTGATCTCAAATCTCCGCGCGACTCCCGAGAACGATGCAAGCCCCTCGCGAATCAAATCCGCCGGCACATTGAGAACCAGGCCAACGGCCGCGGCAGCCGCGGCATTTCGCACGTTGTGAATTCCCGGCGGCGCGGGAAGATTGAACACGCCCAGATCTTCACCGTGATAATTCAAGCCGAACTGGCTGGAGAGCCCGTTGAGCTTGACGTCACCGATGATCAGATCGGCTTGGCTCGACGTGCCGTAAGTCACCACCGGGCGATTGACGCGCGGCAGAATCGCTTGCACGTTCGGGTCGTCCACGCAGAGCACCACCGAGCCGTCAAACGGTACGCGGTTTATGAACTGCAGAAACGTGTCCTGAATCTCTTCGAGCGAGGCGTACTGGCCGATATGCTCGCGATCGATTGTGGTGACCACCGCGATCACCGGCGCGAGCAACAAGAACGAGCGGTCGCTCTCATCCGCTTCCACCACCATGTACTCGCCCTGGCCTACGCGCGCGTTGGCTCCCGCATGGTTCACCCGGCCGCCGACTACGAATGTGGGGTCAAGTCCCGCGGCCGCGAGCACTGAGGCGACCATCGAAGTCGTGGTCGTTTTCCCGTGTGCGCCGGCAACCGCGATGCCGTATTTCAGTCGCATCAGCTCCGCAAGCATTTCCGCTCGCGGAATTACTGGAATTTTCAGCCGGTGCGCTTCGACGATTTCGACGTTATCGGGCGCGACGGCGGATGACACGACGACCACGTGGGCGCCGTGCACGTTGTCCGCCTCGTGGCCCTCGCGAATCGTCGCACCAAGGTTGCGCAAGCGCTCGGTGATGGACGTGGCCTTCAAATCCGAGCCCGAAACGGCGTATCCGCTCGACAGCAGGACCTCGGCGATGCCATTCATACCGCTGCCGCCAATGCCCACCAGATGAATCCGCTGAAAGTTGCGGAGCGTGACGCTCATTGCCGGACCACCCCTTCGATCACGTCCACAATGTCCTCGACTGCGCGCGGGCGTGCGAGCGAACGCGCGCGATCTTCCATCTCTTGAATTCTCCGGGGCTGGTCCAGGAGGGAAAAAATTTCGGTCGTCAATCGTTCGGGCGTCAGCTCGTGCTGCGGAAGCAGCCGGGCGGCGCCCGCGCTTTGCATTACCTGCGCGTTGCGGGTCTGATGTGCGTCAGTTGAGGCCCCGAAGGGGATAAAGATGGCGGCGCGTCCGGAGGCCGATACCTCCGCGACAGTGATGGCGCCCGACCTGCAAACGATCAGATCGGCCTGGGCAAACCTCTCCGCCATATTTTCGATGAAGGGGACGACCTCCGCTTGAAATTGGCGTCGCGCATAGGCCACGCGAACCGCATTATAATCGCGTTCGCCGGTCTGATGCACGATGAAAAGCTCATTTTTTCTGGCCATCAGGCGGTCCAGCGAATCAATCACCGCCCGGTTGATCGGCAACGCGCCGCGGCTGCCGCCCGTAATCAGCAGTCGGAACGGCGTGCGGTGCTCTTTGGGCGACACCGCGAAGAATTCCTTGCGTACCGGGCATCCGGTCACCACGGCCTTGTGCCCGAATCGGGCCGCCGTTTCCTCGTTCGCTACCGCGATGCGCGTCGCAAGTCCGGCGAGCACCCGGTTCGTGAATCCCGGCTCGACATTCGGCTCGAAGAGCACGCTCGGGATCCGGTGCATCACCGCGGCCAGCATCATTGGACCCGACGCATAACCGCCGACGCCGAACGCCGCGCCAAAGCTGTGCCGGCGAATAATCGTCTCGGAGTCCCATAGCCCCGCCGGAAGCATCGCCGCATTGCGCAAAAGTTTCGCGCCGCCGATGCCCTTCAGGCCGGCGACGCGAATCGTCTCCAGCGGAATTCCCGCCTGCGGCACAAGCCGCGATTCCATCCCGCGCTCGGTTCCCACAAACACGACGCTTCGCTCTCCTCGCCGCAGCCATTCCCGCGCGACGGCCAGCGCCGGGAAGACATGCCCGCCGGTGCCGCCGCCCGTTATCAAGAGACTATTCGCATCCGCGCTCACGTCTCATCCGCGTGCTGGCTGATGTTCAGAAGCACTCCGGTCGCGAGCAGCATTCCGAGCAGGCTCGATCCTCCGTAACTGATGAATGGCAGCGGAATGCCCTTCGTCGGCAGCAGGCCGAGCGTGACGCTCAGATTGATCAACGCCTGGCCCATCACCATCGCCGTGATGCCGACTCCCAAGAACTTCCCGAATGCGTCCGGGGCTTTCATGGCGGCCACAAACCCGCGCCAGCCGTACACCGCAAACAGCGCCAGCACGACTGCCGCGCCGATGAAACCCGCTTCCTCGCAGATCACCGAAAAAATGAAGTCCGTGTGCGCCTCAGGCAAGAAAAACAATTTCTGGCGGCTTTCCATCAATCCCACGCCCGTGAATCCGCCCGATCCGACGGCAATGAGCGACTGTGCCAATTGAAAACCGTGCCCCTGCGGGTCGGCGCCGGGCGATAAAAATGCTTTCAGGCGCTCAAGGCGATAGGGCGTGCTGGCAATCGCGAGGTAAATCAGCGGTAGCGCCGCAATCGCCGCCCCCACAATGTAGCGGTACGACAGCCCCGCGATGAAAAGCATCACCGCGGCGATAAAGAAAATCATGCAGGCCGTACCCATATCGGGTTCTTTATAGACCAGCGCCACCATCAGCAGCACCGCCCCGATCGCCGGCAGCAGCGTGTGAGTCACGTTGTTGATTCCAGCGCCGCGCGGCTCGCGCCTGCTCTCCAGGAACCACGCGAGAAAGACGATCATCACCAGCTTCGCGATTTCCGAGGGTTGCAGGCTCAGCGGGCCAAGACGGATCCAGCGATGCGTGGCGTGCGACCGGTCGAGGAAAAATACCGCGATCAGCAGAACCAGCGTCACGGAAAGCGCAGTGAATATAACGCGCGGCTGGCGCAGCTTGCGGTAGTCCGTATTCATCAGCCCGAACATCCCCGCGATCCCGAACGCCACCCAGACCAGTTGGCGCAGCAGAAAAAAGTACGCGTTCCCGTGCCATTCTCGCGACGTCATGGCCGAGGCGCTGAACACCATCACCGCGCCAATCAGGCACAGCGCCAGCGTCACGCCGAAAAGCTGCCGATCGTGTTGGAGGCTGCGAGGCATCGTTATCCCTTTTGAGTCGGCGCGGATGCGGCCGAGCGATTTCCGAGCTTTGCGATCAGCTTCTTGAACTCACGACCGCGATGCTCGTAATCTTCGAACTGGTCGAAGCTCGAACACGCGGGAGCGAGCAGCACCACGTCGCCCGGGCGTGCGCGATCGGCCGCAAATTCGACGGCGCGATCCAGCGTGCCCGCGTGCACGCACGACACGGCGTCACCCAGGTCCGCGGCGATCTTCTCGGCGGCCTCGCCGATCAGCAGAGCGATCCGCCCGCGCGCGCGCAGCGCGTCGCGCAGCGGCGTGTACGGGCTGCCCTTGTCCTTGCCGCCTAGAATGACCACTAGCGGGCCCGGAAACGCCTCAATGGCCTTGAGTGCGGCGTCCACGTTCGTTGCTTTTGAATCGTTGTAGAATCCGACGCCGCCGATCTCGCCGGCGAATTCCAGGCGGTGCTCGACTCCGCGAAACGTCTTCACGCCGTTCGCAATCGCCGCAGGCGCCGCTCCGGCGAGAAACGCCGCGGCGCACGCCGCCAGCACGTTTTCGACGTTGTGTTCCCCGCGCAGCGGAATTTCACTCCGCCGCCCGACCGCTATCTCCGAACCTTCGTGCCGGAAAATGATTTGATCGTCCCGCAGGAACGCCCCTTCGGCTACACGCTTCTGCCTGCTGAACCAGAGCACGTGCGAGCGTGAAGGCATGCGCTTCGTCACCTCGGGATCGTCCGCGTTCAAAATCGCGAAATCGCGTTCCAGCTGATTTTCAAACAGGCGCATCTTCGCGGCCGCGTATTCCTCAAACGAAGCATGGCGGTCGAGATGATCGGGCGTCAGATTGAGCAGCACTCCGATCTCCGGGCGAAACGCTTTGATCGTTTCCAGTTGAAAGCTGCTGATTTCCGCTACGGTCACAGTCGAATCGGTGGACGACTCGACCAGCGAAATCAGCGGCGCGCCGATATTTCCGCCCACCAGCGTCGGCACCCCCGCGGTCTCGAGGATGTGAGCTACGAGCGCCGTCGTGGTCGTTTTCCCGTTCGAGCCGGTGATGGCCACGACCGTTCCGCGCAAGAAACGCCATGCGAGTTCGATCTCGCCCCACACCGGAATTCCTCCAACGTGAGCGAGAACCAGCGGCGGCAGGTTTACCGGCACGCCGGGGCTGACCACGATCAAATCCTGCTCGAAAAATGTGGAGGGCGGATGTCCGCCAAGCTCCAGCTTCACGCCTGCCGCGCGCAGCCGCGCCGCGGTTTCACCAAGCGTTCCCTCCGCCTTTTCGTCGGTAGCTGTCACCGTGGCGCCGTAGGCAGCCGCGAATAGCGACACGGCCACGCCAGAGCGTCCGAGCCCCACCACCAGCACGCGCTTGCCCGCGAGATCGAATCCGGGTCTCAACCTGCCTCACCTCAATTTCAAAGTCGTCAGCGAAAACAGCGCGAACACCAGCGCCGCGATCCAGAATCGCACGATGATCTTCGATTCGCTCCATCCCATCAGCTCAAAATGATGATGCAGCGGCGCCATGCGAAACACGCGCTTCCCGGTCAGCTTGAACCAGCCGACCTGAATGATCACCGACAGCAGCTCCAAAATGAAAATGCCGCCGATGGAAAGCATCAGGATTTCCTGCTTCAGGATCACCGCGATCGTTCCGATTGCCCCGCCCAGCGCCAGCGACCCCACGTCGCCCATGAACATTTCCGCGGGATGCGCGTTGTACCAGAGAAATCCCAGCGACGCGCCGGCCAGCGAGCCGCAAAAAATCGTGAGTTCGGCGGCATCCGGAATCCTCTGAATCTCCAGATACTCGGCAAACCGCGCGTTGCTGGAAAGATACGTAATCACCGTCAGCGCCACGGAAGAGATCAGCACGCACCCGATCGCTAATCCGTCAAGCCCATCGGTCAAATTCACTCCGTTCGAGAGGCCGGCAATCACCAGCACCAGGAACAGCACAAACGGAACGAACGCGAGCGCCCATGTGAATCTGTGGTTGAGCAGCGAATCAATCACCAGGTCCGGGTGCAGCCGCTTCATAAACGGCACGCTCAGTTGCGTCGAGTACTTGCCTTTTGCCTCCAGGCCTATGAGCACCGCGCCGACGAATGCGCACGTCAGCACTTGCAGCGCGAATTTTCCTCCTGCGGTCAGTCCCTTATTGTGCTTCCGCACAACCTTGCTGTAATCGTCAATGAAACCGATCGTTCCGAAAGCCAGCGTGGCCGCCAGCGCAAGCACCACGTACGTGTTCCGCAGGTCGGCCCACAGCAGCGTGGGGATCACGATCGCCGCAACAATCAGCACTCCGCCCATCGTCGGCGTTCCCGCCTTCGATTGATGCCCCTTCGGCCCTTCCTCGCGAATGTATTGCTGCACCTGCAGCGCGCGCAGCCGATCGATCATCCACGGCCCCAGCAGGAGCGACAGCACCAGCGCCGTCAGGCTCGCCACGGCCGTCCGCACCGTAATGTAGCGAAATACGTTCAGCGCGCTGAAGTGCCGCCGCAACCCGAAGAAGAAGAGGTAATAGAGCATTTCAGTTTCGGCCCGCTTCCAGTGCCTCGGGTGCGGGTTTCGTGCTCGCGCGGCGGTGCCGCGCATCCATCGCTTCCAGAATTCTTTCCATCCGCACGCCGCGCGAGCCCTTTAACAGCAGCAAGTCTCCCGGCACGATAAACTGCTCCAGAAATTTCGCCGCCTCTTGCGAATTCTCAAAGAATATGGCGCGCTCCCGCGGATGCCCCGCCTTGATCGCGGCGTCCACAAAATCGGCGGCGTAGCCTTGCACGCCGAATATCCAGTCAATCTTGTGCAACTCAACAGCCGCGTGGCCGCATTCGCGGTGCAGTTCCTCCGAGGAATCTCCGAGCTCCAGCATCTCGCCCGCGGCCACTATTCGCCGCTGATAACCGGGCGTCGCCGCGAGCAGCTGCGTCAACGCGGTCAATGCCGTCGGGCTCGAGTTGTATGTGTCGTTGATCACCGTGAAGCCGTCCTCGAAGCGCACCACCTCGCCGCGTTTGTCGGCGGGCGTGAGCGACGGAAACACTCGCTTGGCTTCTTCCACGCCGACGCCCCAAACACTCGCCGCCGCCAGTGCTGCCAGTGCATTCATCACGTTGTGCCTCCCGATCAGCGGCAATTGCAGCCGCGCGCGACCGGCGGACGACACAAAATCGAACGCCGATCCTTCGATGCCGTGCTCTTCAATCGCCTCTGCCCGAAATTCCGCTTTCGAGTTCGTCCCGAACCGAATCACCCGCCCCCGCGCCACTTCCGCGAACTTCGCGACTCGCTCATCGTCCGCATTCAACACCGCCGTAGCGCCCGGCCAAGCCAGATTCTCGATCAGCTCGCGCTCCGCCAGGGCGATCTCCTCGACCGACGAAAAAAACTCCAGGTGCTCGACCGCGACTCGCGTGACCACGCCGACATCCGGCGCTGCAATCTGCGCCAGTCGCGCCAGCTCGCCCCGGTGCGACATCCCCAGTTCCACAACTGCCGCGCCGTGATTCTCGTCAATCTTCAGCAGCGTCAGCGGGAGTCCGTACTCGTTGTTCAGATTCCCCAGCGTCTTCAGCACGCGGAACCGCGCGCCCAGAAGCGCGGCCAGAATCTCTTTTGTGGTCGTCTTCCCCACGGACCCGGCGATCGCCCCGATGATCCGCCCCGGCTTCCCTCGCCGCCATATCTGGCACGCTCGTGAGGCCAACCGCTGCAGAGCTTCGAGCGGGTCGTCCACGGCAAAGAGCTTGGCCTGAATTTCGTCCGGGTATTCATTGAATCGTTCTCGCGCCACCACCCCGGCTGCGGCGCCCCGGTCCATCGCTCCGCCCACAAAACCGTGTCCATCGTGACGCGGTCCGCGTATCGCGATGAACAGCTCTCCAGACTGAACAGTTCGCGAGTCAATCGAGACACCGGCCAGCCCCGCCAGGGCGCTAAGCCCCGTGGGGCGTGCGACACCCAATGCATCGGCCAATTGATCCGCAGTCCACCGCATCGCATCTCCAGGGAGCTTGGCGTCGCTGCCCTCGCTAGTTACCCGCTGACTTCTTCGTATAGCCCTTGCGGCGCAGAATCGCCCGCGCCCTCTCGCGGTCATCGAACTCGATAGTTCCGTCCCGCAAGACCTGATATGTCTCGTGCCCTTTGCCCGCCAGCAGCACCACGTCGCCCGGCCTGGCCTCTTCGAGGGCCATGGCGAGCGCCTGCTCGCGGTCCGGTTCTACCCGGTATTTCGCGTTCACTTTCTGCAATCCGACGACCACGTCGTTGATGATCAGCAGCGGGTCTTCGCTTCGCGGGTTGTCGCTCGTCAGCACCACCAGGTCGCTCAGCGAACCCGCCGCCTCGCCCATCAGCGGACGCTTGGTGCGGTCGCGTTCGCCGCCCGCGCCAAACACGGTGATGATTCGCGCCGACGGACCCAGCTCCCGCGCCGTCGCGATCAGGTTGCGCAAGGCATCGTCGGTGTGCGCGTAATCCACGATCACCAGAAACGGCTGCCCCTCATCAATGCGCTGAAATCGCCCGGGAACGAGTTCGAGGTTCGCGATGCCCTCTTCGATCTTTGCCTTGGGAATATCGAGCGCGATTCCCGCTCCGATGGCCGCGAGAATGTTGTAGACGTTGATCCGGCCCACGAACGGCGAGCGTACTTCGATATTGGCAGCCGGCGTTTGCGCCGTGAATTCCAAGCCGTGAAAACCGAGTCCAAATTTCTTGGCAGTAAGATCAGGCGCTCCTTTCAGCCCGTAGGTCAGCGTGCGCCGGGCCAGGCTCGCAAGTTGCGGCGCGTAGGGATCGTCGCCATTGATCACGGCCACCTCGGGCACGCCCGCGCCTGTGCCTCCGAATAGCAGGCGCTTGGCCGCGAAATATTCCTCAAACGTCTTGTGATAGTCCAGGTGGTCGCGCGTCAGGTTTGTGAAGATCGCCACCGCGAACCGGCATCCCCAGAGGCGCTCCATCGCCAGTGCATGCGAGCTGGCCTCCAAAACGGCGTGCGTGCCTCCGGCGTCGCGAATTTCGGCGAACATCTGCTGCAGATCGAGCGATTCCGGAGTCGTGGTCACCGCCGCGCGGCTTCCCTTGGGCGTGCGGTACCCCGTTGTGCCTATCAGGCCAGTCGTATGCCCCGCCGCGCGCAGGATCGAATCCACCAAAAACGCAGTCGTTGTTTTCCCGTTCGTGCCGGTGACGCCCACTAGCTGCAGCGCGTCGGCAGGATGCCCGTAGAAATTCGCCGCTGCTCGCGCGAGACCCCGCCGCCCCGAACCCGGAAGCAGTTCGACCAGCGTGATGCCTCGTGACGTCATTCGGCTGGTATCTTCGCTTGCCACGGCTACGGCTCCGCGGCGCACAGCGTCCTCGACGAACTTGGCTCCTTCCAATTTCTCGCCGCGCAGCGCAAAGAAAATTCCGCCGGGCGTAATCTTGCGGCTGTCGTACGCGACGGAGTGAACCTCTACGTCGGCAGACCCATTCATTTTCCCGATCTCGGCGCCCGCCAGTAGTGCTTCCAATTTCATGCCGCGCTTTCCATGTCTTTCGCTCGGCTCGTCATCGCCCAAGCCGGGTTGGTGCTTCACAATCAGGCTCAATTCCCGTCACCCGGCGCCGACACAGGCACAACCTCTCCCGGATGCCCGAATCGCACCGTCACTCGGCTGCCTCGAAGCACCTGTGCCCCGGCGGCCGGAAACTGTTCCAGTGCAACTCCGCTGCCGATCAACGACGGCATCAGTCCCAACCGCGAACACTCTTCGGTAACGCCGCGGACGGTCTGGCCGGTGAGGCTCGGGACTACAATTGCACTTGGATCTCCAAATGCAACCGTCGGCGGCTCAGCAACAGAACTCGGAAATTTTGTGTTGGCTACCGCAGCTTGAAAACGCGCCTGCGCCGTGTCTCGGGCGCCATCCGACCGGGCGTCAGGCCGCGGCGTGACCTCCAGGTTTTTCGCAGTTTCGACGTCCGAGGGCGCTGGCACGTCGTGCGGCTCGTCGCGATATGCCAGCACCTGTTCGGCAATGCGCTTGAAGACCGGGCCGCCCACTTCACCGCCGTGATGTGCTCCCACCGGCGAATCCAGGACCACGAGTATCGAAATCACCGGACTATTCACCGGCGCGAATCCCACGAACGATGAGTTGTACTGCGTCGCCGAGTAGCGGCCCGTCGCGGGATCGATTTTTTGCGCCGTGCCCGATTTCCCCGCGGCGGTGTAGCCATCCAGGCGCGCTGGCTTGCCGGTTCCCTCAAGAACCACGCCCTCCATCATTTCGCGAACCGTTGCCGCCGTCCTGCCGTCCGTCGCTTGTTGAGGCGCTGGTGGGGGACGCAGCGCCCCCGGCTCGCCGCCGTCAATCTCGCGCACGATATGCGGCCGATAAAGCGTCCCGCCGTTCGCCACTGCCGAAATCGCAGACACGATCTGAATGGGAGTGACGCTCACTTCCTGCCCCATGGCGAGCGAGCCAATCGAGCTCGCCGACCAATTCTCAAGCGGCCGCAGCAGGCCGCGATTTTCGCCCGGGAGCTCAATCCCCGTCGGCTGGCCAACTCCGAAGGCGCGAATCGTGTCGTAGAACCGCGGCGCGCCGAGCCTCAGTGCGACCTTGATGGCGCCTACGTCGCTGGAATGCTCCAGAATCTCGCGCACGCTCAGCACGCCGAATTTTTTCCAGTCGTGAATCAGCCGCCCAGAGATCATGATCTGGCCCATCTGGCAGTCCACGAGCTCATCGGGCGTCGCCACACCGTTTTCAATTGCGCCGGTTAGCGTCAGCACTTTAAACGTAGACCCCGGCTCGTAGGCGGACGCCACGGCGCGGTCAATGCGCGCTTCTCCAGAATAATCGCCCGCGTCGTTGGGATCGAATACCGGCCAGTTGGCCACCGCCAACAGCTCGCCCGAATTCGGGTCCTGCACGACCACCGTGCCGGCCTTCGCGTGCGTCTCCGCGATTGCGCGCCCGAGCTCTTTCTCCGCGATGTACTGGATGGTTTCGTCGATCGTCAGCGTGACGCTCGCGCCCGGATCGGCGGCCGATTCCGTGCGGTCGTACCAGCGGCGATGCCCGTCCGCCATCACCATCAT